>ERZ724504.304-NODE-304-length-27772-cov-7.328968_pt1 | contig 27772 bp, 27 predicted proteins | sample MGYA00376037_ERZ724504 | MGnify/ENA primary metagenome ERZ724504 (study PRJEB28724, sample SAMN07190888) | wastewater metagenome | isolation source: influent of sewage treatment plant in Hong Hong | place: USA: Christiansburg, Virginia | collected 2016-03-01 ... | reverse complement strand
CGACCGCTGCCACCGGCTTAGCGTGCTTTATTTTCCGTTTTCTGAGACGACCCCTCCATCAACGGTGGGACTTGGGCGTCGGAGAACCCGACCACTGAGACAGTGGCGAGGGCCCACCCTCGTGGGTTTGCGAGTTGCTGAATGGCACCGTCATAGGCCCCAAGCTTGGTGAAGGCAAGAGCCTTGGTGGAATCACGGCTGGACGTCCAGGCAGTACGCAAGCACTTGCTTGCAATCCACGCGGTATAGCCAGACGCGAACAGCTTTAGGCCAAATTGCCCGCCAGCAGGAATCTCATAGGCAACCGCGACTAGCACGGAGCTGGTAGTGACGACGATGGAGAAGCCAAGACTGGTGCCGAGCGTGTAGCCAAGCGCTCCCCTAACTCCGTACGTCGCTCCAAGATACAAGCTGTACAGGGAGCTTGTCGATGGTCCAACGGTATTGGCTACGACGAAGAGTAAGAGTGGATCCAACGGAGTCACTTCCCACAGGCGCAGCCATCTAGGCCTGTTTGACTGACAGCATGGCTGCTAACGATAGGCTTGGCATGAATGATCCACTCGGGCCCTGTCGCCAAGTTCGTGAATCTTTAGGCCAGGCCTCTTCTCACCTCTTTTGCCAAGTCGAAAATCGTTGCTATCAGCGGAGCGTTCTGTCGTTCGCGACGACAGATGAAGTCGACGTGGGTGGCCATTGCTGTATCCAGAATCTTCAGCTTCACAAGACGCGGATCTGGAACATAGGCTGTCTCGGCAACGACGCCTAGTCCTATTCCTTGTGCGACTGCCTCGCGGACAGCCTCCCGGCTTCCCATCTCCAGCGCAACCTGGATGTTGATATTGCGGGCAATTAGCTCGCTCTCGAAGACTCTTCTTGTCGTTGAACCTTCCTCACGTATGACGAAGCGCTGGCTCTGAAGGTCCTTGAGCACTATCTCACCGCACCGGGCTAGGGCGTGCTCTCGGTTCGCAAAGACCACCAGGCGCTGTGACCTGTATGGCATGCAATGGAGTTCGGGGTGCTCGGCGTGATTGAGGACCACGCCGACATCACCCTGGTAGTCGAGGAGCTTTTCCGTGATTGAGCGGGAGTCGCCTACACGGACAGAGACCTCGACCTGGGGATGGCGGCTCCCGAAGGCCTTCAGAACAGGGACTACGTTGTACGGGCCGATCGCGTGAATCACAAGACGCCCGACGAATCGGTTTTTGGCTGCTGCCAAAAGGGCGTGCGCATCTTCCTCGCCGCTGAATGCCCGCCGCGTGTAGTCCAGCAGAGTCCTGCCAAAGGTAGTCAGCTCAAGCCGGCGGCCTTGACGAAGAAAAAGCTCCACGCCGTACTCATTCTCCAGGCGCTGAATATGCGCTGAGATGGTGGGCTGCTGTAGATCAAGCAGCTTCGCAGCAGCAGTCATGCTTCCGGCCCTTGCCGTCGCATCAAAGGCTTTCAAAGCCGCAAGTAGCGTGAGTCCAGACATAGGTGTTATCTATAGATACCCCTATTTTTCGGGGTGCAAGTTTCATATTGATGACACGTTCCACGAACAAACTGCACGCATGCCTAGCCGTATCGAACTTCTTTCTGCGGCAAATGTGCGTCATAAGCGCTCTCGCGCTGCTCGCAGGCAGAAACTTGCAAAGGTAACAACATGAAGTTGGAGAAGGACCGAGACGTTCTGAGTCTCAAGGGAGTTTCCGTCCGCTACGTTGACTCGACCGTGGCCTTGCACCCGACGAGTCTGGATGTGAAGCAGGGAGAGTTTTTGGTGCTTCTGGGCGCCTCGGGCGCAGGGAAGTCCACCTTGTTACGAAGCATCAATGGACTGGTGCTGCCCACAAAAGGCGAGGTATCGATACCTGGCCTGGCAGGTGGGGTAGTCAACGCAAAGACGCTGAGAGAGCACCGCAAGCGCTGTGGGATGGTTTTCCAGCAGCATCATCTGATTGGACGTCAGTCGGTCCTCAGGAATGTTCTGATGGGAAAGCTCGGTGACAGGGGTGCATTCGCTTCGCTATGGCCGTGGAGCAAGAAGGACAAGCTGGAGGCGCTCACAGTGATTGAGCGTGTCGGGCTGCTCGAAAAGGCGCTCTCCCGGGCTGATGCCTTGTCTGGGGGGCAGCAGCAGCGCGTAGGCATAGCTAGGGCGCTAATACAGAAGCCACGAATCCTGCTGGCCGATGAGCCTGTTGCCAGCCTGGACCCGGCAACCGCACATAGCGTGCTCACCTTGTTGCATGAGATCTGCAAAAAGGACCACCTCACCGCAATCGTGAGTCTTCACCAGGTGGAGCTCGCGCGCTCGTTTGCAGACCGAATCATTGGGCTCCGCCAGGGAGCTGTTGTATTCGAGGGTAGGGCAGAGCAGCTGAGTCCTGATGTTGCGCGGAACCTCTATGCAAAGCAGTCCAACGCTTCCAACACGAGTGCGTCCACTGATAGCCCCCGAACTCTTCAATCCAGTCAAACCAAGGAGCTCTTGCCATGCTGAATCGCCGTAACTTCTCTCTTGTTGTCAGCGCAGCTTCTTTTGCTGCACTCCTTCCTCTGTGGGCTCATGCGCAGGGAAAGGATCCATCAAAGCTTCGTGTCGCCCTTCTTCCAGATGAGAACGCTGCCAGCATCATCCAGAACGCGCAGCCTCTTAAGCGCTATCTTGAACAGCAGCTCAAGAAGGATGTTGAGATTGTGGTGACTACCGATTACTCCTCGATGATCGAGGCAATGCGGTTCGGTCGGATTGAGGTAGCGTACTTTGGACCGTTTTCGTACGTTTTGGCCAAATCTAAGGCGTCCGGGATTGAGCCCTTTGCGGTGGGCGTTGAACGTGGGTCGCCCACATACCAGTCGGTCCTCATCGCAACGGCCGGAGGGCCGGTGAAAACGCTTGAAGACGTGCGCGGCAAGCCCTTCGGATTTGGCGACCAGGCGTCCACATCAAGCCACCTTGCACCACGTGCACACCTGCTCAAGAAGTACAAGCTTGATGGTGAGAAGGACTATCGGCCAGTTCACCTTGGGGCACATGACGCGGTCGCACGTGCGGTGCAGTCGGGTCAGATTCCAGCCGGGGCTCTGTCCAAGCCGATTCTGGACAACCTCATCGCTCGAGGAAGCATTGATGCCACGAAGATTGTTCAGCTTGACCTTTCTGCTCCCATTCCAAACTATCCGGTCGTCATGCAGGGGGACCTCAAGCCTGAGCTCAAAGCTGCCATCCGCTCTGCCTTTCTGGACATGAAGGATGCTGAGGTGCTCAAGGCGTTTCGTGTCCAGGCGTTTGCCGCCACTGATGACGCTGCATATGACGTCCTTAGGGATACCGCAACCATCCTGAAGCTTGATTTGGGCCGTATGCAATGACCTCGGCTGCATTCGAGAACATCATCAGTCGCGACAAGCGGGAGCAGTTCATTGGACTGCGCAATACAGCGTTCGTCCTTCTGGTTTGCCTTGTAGCCCTGTACGTCACGGGGTTCTTCGATGCACAGCGGTTCATCGAAGGCGCCCCGGCTGTCAAGCAGCTCTCATCTGAGATGGTCCCTCCCAACTTCGACCGCTGGGAGCACTGGGTCATCCCGCTGAGGGACACCTTGGCGATGTCGATTGCCGGCACAGCACTGACTATCGTGCTTTCACTTCCGCTGGCGCTCCTGGCGGCTCCAAACACCACCCCCAATCCTTTGGTGGGAAGAGTGGCCAGAGTCATCCTGGCGGCATTCCGGTCCGTGCCAGAAATCATTCTTGGCATTCTGTTCGTGGCAGCCGTAGGGTTTGGTGCTCTACCTGGGGTGCTCGCACTAGCGTTGCATTCCACGGGAATGGTCGCAAAGTTTTACGCGGAAGCCATTGAGCACGTGGATCCGAAGCCACTTGAAGCAGCTGCTGCGGTAGGCGCAAGCCGCTTTCAGGTCATCTCGCATGCCGTTATCCCCCAAGTCCTTCCACAGTTGGCAGACATAACCATCTATCGCTGGGAGTACCACTTCAGGGCCTCCGCAGTACTTGGCATTGTCGGTGCAGGTGGCATCGGCTTCGAGTTGATGGCAGCACTTCGCCTTGTCAAGTATGACGAGGTCTCAGCCATCCTTCTGTCGATTCTTGCCTGTGTCCTCGTGGTTGACAGCATTGGATCGATGCTGCGAAAGCGTCTCAAGTAAATCGAAAAATGAATCATCGGAAAATCGTCGTAACGCAGCCAGTTCATGAAGAGGTTCTAAGGAAGCTCCAGGCTGAGGGTGAGGTCATCATGAATCCAGGGCCTGACCCCTGGAGCCCCAGCCAGCTCAGGGAGTACCTCGTGGATGCTGATGCCATGATGGCCTTCATGACAGACAGTGTGACCAAAGAGTCGCTGCTGAACGCTCCCAGGCTCAAGACCATCTCCTGTGCACTCAAGGGGTACGACAACTTCGACCTGAGGGCTTGCGCACAAGCCGGGGTGAGCGTCACCTTTGTTCCTGACCTCCTCACAGAGCCCACAGCCGAGCTGGCCATCGGATTGGCTATTGCTGCTGGCAGGAACGTGCTTCAGGGTGACGCCGCTACAAGAGCAGGCTACTCTGGGTGGAGGCCAGCTCTATACGGAACCGGGCTTCATGGGTCGGTGGCCAGCGTGATCGGTCTCGGAAAAGTTGGGCAGGCCATATTGGCGCGACTCGCGGGCTTTGGCTGCGCGCGGCTGCTTGGTGTAGACCCAAGTGTGCGTCTAGATCAGGTCGAACTGGTCACGCTTGATGAGGCTGTCAGCACATCGGACTATGTGTTCCTGGCAGTGCCTCTTGTTAGCGATACGCGCCACCTGGTTGACTCCAGGATGCTTCAACTATCGAAAAAGGGCCAGATCCTTGTAAACGTGGGTAGGGGGTCTGTGGTCGACGAAAGGGCGGTTGTCGATGCCTTGGCGAATGAGCAACTTGGCGCGTACGCCGCTGACGTCTATGAGATGGAAGATTGGCTACTTCCAGACAGACCTCGCGAAATTCATCCGGGATTGACCAACAACGCCAGAACAGTACTCACTCCCCACATCGGCTCGGCTGTGAGACGCGTACGGTTCGAAATTGAAATGCGGGCTGCTGAGAACCTAGTCCGCTCACTCAGGGGCGAGAGTTTGAGTGATGTTGCTGTCGAGGCCAGCGCGGCAGCATAGGTATGGTTGCTCGGCGGTTTGCACGCCAGCTGAAATGGGCGCGGCTTCAGAGCCTATGTCCTATGGCTGGGTGCAACCTGCCCGTGTGATGCCATCCTGCTCGCCAAGGGGAAATGACTTGAGTCATCATCGAAGTGGTTTAGCGATGATGTTCTCTGCACGGCGCAGCTCATGGGGTAAGCCCAAATGGGCGCATGGCAAACACCAGATACTTCGAGGGGTCAGGCTACAACACTGATCGTTCTTGGCCTCTGATAGTGGTTTCAACCCAGGACGTTTCAGCTGAGGTCATTACATTCGGCTCGTAGTAGAGGTGACGCTGCTTTGCGAGTTCTTGGACTGCACGGCTGAACCCTAGGTCTAATACAACCGCACTGCGCAGAGTGTTGAGATGCACCGCCGAAAGTGTCTCCCTCGCCCCTTTAGGGTCTGCCTTAGAGTTCACGCAGACGACGAGGTGCGTTGTCGCCGATAGACTGCTTTGATGCATCTCAATGAATCTAGGCTGTTGATTTCCACGCAGAACTGACCCGCCGGGGGCTAGTGGGTCACTTCTGGGTGGAAATCAACACGCTGTTCAAGCCGGGGCTGAAGTTCGAACCCGTGTTCGACTACGAGCAGGTGCTGGTCGTGGCCAAAGACCACCCCCTGGCTTCTACGGCCTACGTGAAGCCCCAGCAGCTGACCCGGGAAGTGCTCATCAGTTACCCCGTGGACATCGAACGCCTGGACATCTACAGCCAGTTCCTGTTGCCGGCCGGCGTGACGCCCAAGCGCCACAAAGCCATCGAAACCACCGACATCATGGTGCAGATGGTGGCCAGCGGCCGCGGTGTCGCCGCGCTGCCGCGCTGGCTGGTCGAGGAATATGCGGCCAGGATGGACGTGGTGCCTGTGCGGCTGGGCGCGCGCGGTATTGCCAAGCAGATCTTCCTGGGCGCACGCGAGGCGGATACCGCCATTGACTACGTGCGGGCCTTCGTCGAACTGGCCCGCCAGCCTGCAACTGCCACCACCGCTATTGCCCAAGGAGCCAAGGGATGAACACCACCGTCGAACGCAAAGCGCTTGCGCTGCCCGGAGGCCACGACAAGGTGCTGCTGCATTCGTGCTGCGCGCCGTGCTCAGGCGAGGTCATGGAGGCCATGCTGGCCTCGGGCATTAACTACACCATCTTTTTCTACAACCCCAACATTCATCCGCTCAAGGAATACGAGCTGCGCAAGAACGAGAACATCCGCTTCGCGGAGCAGTTCGGCGTGCCCTTCGTCGATGCGGACTACGACCGGGACAACTGGTTCGAGCGCGCCAAGGGCATGGAGCACGAGCCCGAACGCGGCGTGCGCTGCACCATGTGCTTCGACATGCGTTTCGAGCGCACGGCGCTGTATGCGCATGAGCACGGCTTTCCGGTGATCACCAGTTCCCTGGGCATCTCGCGCTGGAAGAACATGCAGCAGATCAATGACTGCGGCGTGCGTGCGGCGGCCAAGTACTCTGGCCTGATGTACTGGGAATACAACTGGCGCAAGGGCGGCGGCTCGGCGCGCATGATCGAGATCAGCAAGCGCGAGAACTTCTACCAACAGGAATACTGCGGCTGCGTCTACTCGCTGCGCGACACGAACCGCCACCGCGTGGAAAGCGGCCGCGAGCGCATCCAGCTCGGCGTGACGTTCTACGGTGACGAACAGCCCCCCAAAGATTGACGCGCCTTGCCGGGTGAGCGATGCCGCTCCATGGCTTCCAACCGACCCGATCAGCGCTGGCGGGTCGGAACTCTCCCAACAGTCGCCAGATATGGCAAGCCCCTTGCTTCATTCCGACAAGTCCAAGCCCATCGGCAACATCACCGACGCCTATTCGTTAGAGGTCAACGCGAAGGATATCTCTGCGCTGACCGCAGCGGCGCCGCGTGTATTGCCCGGGTCAACCATTTCCATTCCCTACCTGGCGAACCAGGACAACGACGCGCGACTGGCCGCAGCGCAGGCCGTTCGCGGACTCGGCTTTGAGCCCATGCCTCACCTCGCTGCACGCCGTATCGCCTCGTTCGCAAAACTGGAGTCGTTCATCCAGCGCGCGGTCGCGGAAGCCGGCGTCAAGCGTTGCTTCGTGATCGCTGGAGATCCGTCCACCCCGCTGGGGCCGTTTGCCGACAGCTCCTCACTGATCGAATCAGGCGTGTTCGAGCGCTCGGGCATTCAGATGGTCGGCGTGGGTGGCCATCCCGAGGGCCATCCGGTCATGAGCACATCTGATCGTTGGAAAGTGCTCGAACACAAGTGTCGCTGCATCGAAGGGCGCGGCATGGCGCCCTTGATCGTCACGCAATTTGCCTTCGATGCCGACATCGTGCTGGCCTGGCTGGAAGCCCTGCGCGGGCGTGGCGTCGAACATCCCGTACGCGTGGGCGTGCCGGGCCCTGCAGGCGTGGCGGTGCTGGCGCGCTATGCCGCCTTGTGTGGCGTTAGCGCATGCGCGTCGATGTTGTCCAAGTACGGCATCTCGATCAGCAAGCTGTTCGGCATAGCAGGCCCGGATCTCTTTGTGGATCGTCTGACCACCCGCCTGACCGAAGCACATGGAAAGGTGAGCCTGCATTTCTTTCCATTCGGAGGCATCGCTCAGTCCGTGAAGTGGGTAGAGCAGTACTGCTCGCGTGCCGAGCCTGAACAACCCATCGACACGGCTCCCATGTGATTACTGCGCCTCCAGCAGTCGCTTGCACTGGCATGCCCCATAGAAGCAGACCTCGTTGGGGCGAACGCTTCGAGAGCATCCTACCGCCCGCCTCAGCCTTCGCGTTGCGCAAGCGCCCCATGGGCGCGATCCCATTGGCACAGGACACACGCGGCCAACATCACCGGACGCAGGCGCAAATGCCACATCGAAATGGATCGCCCGCATCATCGGCTTCGACGGTGCGAGCTATCGATTGGCAGATTGGGGGGGCAAACACGATAAACGCCCTTCTCGAACTGCCTTCTGTAGGAAGATGGTGATAGACCGAAACTTTGATGATGCGACTTTGCTCGCTGAGACATCCTTACGTTTGCCACTGCAAAGCGCCTATGTGGCACCTAGCTCGCAAATCAGCAAGGATGCGTAGCGACCAAAATATGGACTAACCTGTTATTCCATAAGACCTTTTACGGAACTGTCCGTCTACATCAAAGACTTGACAGCGGACATTTTTCATGCCCCCTCCAAAACCTGCCCCCGCCCACCATTGCTGCATTCATATCGATGGCAGCTCTTTGCCCAACCCCGGCCCCATGAGTCTGGGCGCCGTGCTGCGCCTGCCTGATGGCACGCAGCACAGCCTCTCAAAAGCCTTGCACCAAAGCGGCTGCAACAACGAGGCCGAGCTACTGGCCTTGATGGCAGCCTTGACGCTGGCCCATGAACTGGGCGCCCGTTGCCTGACCATTCGCACCGACTCCCATGTGCTGCTGGAGCAGCTTGGCCCGCCCATGGCCAAGCCCGCCCGCCCCATCGTCAGACTCAACTATCTGTTTGAGGAGGCTCGCCAGCAGATGCAGGGGTTTGACGAACTGGTGCTGCAGTGGATACCCAGACACCGCAATACCGAGGCCGATGCATTGGCCAGAGCCGCGCACACCCAAGCCTGAGCAAGCCCATAGAGCCGCCCTTTCCCTGTGACATGCTTTATGTGGTCGAATGGGAAATCTTCGATTACAGGCTGCGGGCCCCTTAAAAATCCGCAGCCGCCCTGCCTATGAGTGTGTTCCAAAGCCTTCTGGTGATAGCCCTGCTGATTTTGCTCAGCGCCTTCTTTTCCATGGCAGAGATTTCTCTGGCTGCATCACGCCGACTGCGGCTGCGCCAGCTGGCCGACGATGGAGATGAACGCGCAGAGCGTGCCTTGCGTGTGCAAGAGCAGCCGGGCGAGTACTTCACCGTGGTGCAAGTGGGACAAAATGCGGTCGCCATCCTCGGCGGTATCGTCGGTGAAGGTGCTTTCAGCCCCTCGGCGACACAGCTCTTCTCGCTCTGGGTTTCCCCTGAGCTGGCTTCCACCCTGGGTTTTCTGCTCTCATTCCTGATAATTACCTCGGCCTTCATCCTGCTGGCCGACCTGCTGCCGCGCCGCATCAGCATGAATGAGCCCGAGCGCTACATCGTGCGCGTGCTGGCGCCCATGCGCTGGTTTGTGCTGGTCTTCAAGCCCATCATCTGGTTTTACAACCTCGTCACGGACACCCTGTTTCGCCTGCTGGGCCTGCCCGCCACACGCGATGAGCGCATCACCTCCGAAGACATCCTCGCCATGACGGAAGCCGGTACCAAAGCGGGTGTACTGGAGGCCCGCGAACAGCAGGTGATTGCCAATGTATTCGAGCTGGATTCTCGCGCCGTGGCCTCGGCCATGACACTGCGCGAACGGGTTGCCTTTTTCTACAAGGACGATGACAACAACGTCATCCGCGCCCGCATTGCCGAAGAGCCTTTTTCCACCTACCCAGTGTGCGACGGCGATATTGACCGCGTGATTGGCTATGTGGATGCCAAAGACCTGTTTCAGCGCGCGCTCAACAACCAGCCACTGTCGCTGATGGATGAATCGCTGATTCACAAGGTCCTCATCGTGCCCGACCGCCTGAGTCTGGCCGAGGTGCTGGAGCAGTTCCGCCAAGTCCATGAAGACTTTGCCGTCATCGTCAACGAGTACAGTCGCGTCGTCGGCGTCGTCACCCTCAACGATGTGATGAGCACGGTCATGGGTGATCTGGTCAGCCCCTCTGAAGAGGAAGAGCAGATCGTCCGCCGCGACGAGCACTCCTGGCTGATCGACGGCGTTGCACCCATCGAAGATGTGATGCGTGTGCTGCAGCTCGACGAAATGCCGCACGACGACGAGTACGAGACGCTGGCTGGCTTCCTCATGGTCATGCTGCGCCGCGTGCCCCGCCGCACCGATGTCGTGACCTGGGGCGGCTACAAGTTTGAAGTGCTGGACGTGGATAGCTACCGCATTGATCAGGTCATGGTCACGCAGTTGCCGGTCCATACGCCAGAGTCTGCAGCCCCATCAGCCGCCGCCGCTGCCAAAGTGCAAAGCAGCGCTGCACAGGCAGCGAAGAGCAGCCACTCCTGAATCAGGAGCCGCTAACGCATGTCTTCAAACGATAGGGATATGGTTTGCGGCTAAAACAAATAAAAAGAGAGCGGTAAACGCTCTCTTTTTCATAGTGCAATCCAAACCTGATCAAACCGCCTTGGGCTCATCAACAAGCCAGCGCCGCTGCGCGCCAAAGACAGCGTTCGGGTACTGGGGCTGGCCACGGCTGCCGTTGTAGCGGCCCAGCGCCATATAGGCATCACCTTTTTCACGGTCCATGTAGTGGCGCAAGATCACGCAGCCAAAACGCAGATTGGTCTGCATGTGGAACAGCTTGCCAATGTCGCCATCACCGATCAGTCGCATCCAGAACGGCATGATCTGCATATAGCCTCGCGCCCCGACGCTTGAGATGGCGAACTTGCGGTAACCGCTCTCCACCTGAATCAGGCCCATGACCATGGATACATCCAGCCCAGCACGCTTGGATTCGTACCAGACGGTCTGCAAAAACTCACGCCGCACCTGCGGGTCGGTCTTGCGCTTGACCAGTTTGTCGCTGCAAGCCACCAGCCAGCGTAAATAGCTCATGCGCGCCTCAGTCGAGGTGAACTCCAGCTCGGGCGGAGCGCCCGAACCGGCCACAGCCGAACTCAAAGCGGTGCGAACTGAATCCGCCAGAGGCTCTTCCAGCTGCCCGCCCGCCCATGCGGTTTGCGGCAGCAGCCAGCCTGCCGATGGAACGGCAAGCGAGGCTGCGGCAGTCAGGCAGGAGCGGCGGCTGAGAAGGCTTTCTGGCATTGATACAGCAGCTTACAAGCCCAGACGGCTCTTGAGGTAGTTCAGCACCTCATTCGTCGCCAGCTTTGTAGCTTCTGTGTCACGGCGCTGCTGGTACTCGACCACGCCTTCCTTCAGGCCGCGGTCGCCCAGCACCACGCGGTGGGGCACGCCAATCAACTCCCAGTCGGCCAGCATGGCACCGGGGCGCTCGTCGCGGTCGTCCAGAATCACGTCCACACCCAGAGCCAGCAGGGCGTCGTACAGCTTGAAGGCTTCTTCCTTCACGGCTTCGCTGCGGCCCATGCCGATGGGGCAGACCACCACGGTGAACGGCGCAATCGCGTCGGGCCAGATGATGCCGCGCTCGTCGTGGTTTTGCTCAATGGCAGCGGCAGGCAGACGGGTCACGCCAATGCCGTAGCAACCCATTTCGAAGTGCTGCGGCTTGCCGTTGTCACCCAGGAAGGTGGCATTCATGGCCTGCGAATACTTGGTGCCCAGATAGAACACGTGGCCAATTTCAATGCCGCGCTCAATTGCCAGCTCGCCAGCGCCGTCGGGCGATTGGTCACCAGCCACCACGTTGCGCAAGTCGGCAATCACGGCAGGCTCGGGCAGATCACGGCCAAAGTTCACGCCGGTGATGTGGAAGTCTTCTTCGTTGGCACCGCAGACCCAGTCGGCCATCACGGCCACATCGCGGTCCACCACGATGTTCACGGGCTTCTTCAGGCCAATGGGGCCCAGATAACCGGGCTTGCTGCCGAAGTGGTCTTCGATCTCGGGCACAGATGCAAAGCGGAAGCCAGCCAGGCCTTCAACCTTGCCGACCTTGATCTCATTCATCTCGTGGTCGCCACGCAGCAGCAGCAGCCAGACTTGCGTCTTGACGATCAGGCCCTTGTCGTCCAGCTCGTCGGTAGCCAGCACCAGCGACTTGACGGTCTGACCCAAGGGCAAACCCAGCTGAGCCGCCACGGCTTCGCAAGTGCTGTTACCGGGGGTTGCGACCTTTTGCACCGCCTGGGCCGCAGCAGGGCGGGTCTGGGTAGGAGCCAGAGACTCGGCCTTTTCAATATTGGCGGCGTAATCGCTCTGTGGGCAGTAGACGATGGCGTCTTCACCCGTGGAAGCGATCACCTGAAACTCTTCGCTCAGATCGCCGCCAATGGCGCCAGAATCCGCACGCACAGCGCGGTACTGCAGGCCAAAGCGATCAAAGATGCGCTTGTAGGCTTCGCGCATGGTCTGGTAGCTGATCTGGGCGGTATCGCGATTCTTGTCGAAGGAGTAAGCGTCCTTCATGATGAATTCGCGGCCACGCATCAGGCCAAAGCGGGGGCGGCGCTCGTCGCGAAACTTGGTCTGGATCTGGTACAGGTTCTTGGGCAGCTGCTTGTAGCTCTTGAACTCCTGGCGGGCGATATCGGTCACCACTTCTTCAGAAGTGGGCTGAACGATGAAGTCACGGCCATGGCGGTCTTGAATGCGCAGCAGCTCGGGGCCCATCTTCTCGAAGCGACCGGTTTCTTGCCATAGCTCAGCAGGCTGAATCACTGGCATGGTCACTTCGATACCGCCGGCACGGTTCATTTCTTCGCGCACGATGGCCTCGACCTTGCGAATCACGCGCAAGCCCATGGGCATGTAGTTGTAGATACCCGCACCCAGCTTTTTGATCATGCCAGCCCGTGTCATGAGCTTGTGGCTGACCACTTCAGCGTCGGCCGGAGCTTCTTTGAGGGTGGAGATGAGAAATTGGGAGGCTTTCATGGAACTGGCAATTCAGTGGAAATAGGCATGGCCCGCTTGTCGATCACAAGGGGCCATGCATAATGAACACAATTCAAAAATTTGGGGTTTGATTATGCTTGACCGGGACGGTTTTCGCCCGAACGTCGGCATCATCCTGCTCAACCAAAGAAACCAGGTGTTCTGGGGAAAACGCATTCGCACCCACAGCTGGCAGTTTCCGCAAGGTGGTATTGACCGGGGCGAAACGCCCGAGCAGGCCATGTTCCGTGAACTGCACGAGGAGGTGGGGCTGAAGCCCAATCACGTTCGCGTGGTTGCCCGCACTAGGGACTGGTTGCGCTATGAGGTGCCAGACAGGTATATCCGCCGCGACGCTCGCGGGCATTACAAAGGCCAGAAGCAGATATGGTTTTTGCTTCAATTGGTAGGGCACGACTGGGATTTAAACCTTCGTGCGACTGACCACCCCGAGTTCGATGCCTGGCGCTGGAACGATTACTGGGTTCCACTCGATGTCGTCGTAGAGTTCAAACGCGGCGTGTATGAGATGGCTCTGACCGAGCTGGCGCGGTTTTTGCCGCGCAGCGAGCAGCAGCGTAATCGTTATCTGCGCAGTGGCATGCGGCCACGCGAGCAGGAGGCAGGCCCACCAGGCGCAGTGCAATCTGCGCATCAGGCACCGGCTCTGTATCACGCTCGGACTGGAAGCTTTCGCATCAATCCAGGAATAGAGCTGCCGCCCGGTGCCAGTTTTGACCCGGATCCGCAGACAAGCATCAACAGTCAGCAGGACAACAAACCCTTGCAATGAAAAAAGCCGTAATGCATCACCTGCATTACGGCTTTTTTGTTGAAGCAGCGGGCGCTCAGAGCCCTGCCACCACCATATTGTCGCGGTGCATGATCTCTGGGCCAGCCGAGTAGCCAAGCAGCGACTCAATCTCTGAAGAACTCTTGCGGCACAGCAGCCTTGCCTCGGCGCTGGCATAGCTGGCCAGACCACGGGCAATCTCCACACCGCCCTCATCGCGCACGGCAATCACTTCACCGCGAGAGAAGTCACCCTCGACGGCAATCATGCCGATGGGCAGCAGGCTCTTGCCTTCGTCACGCAGCTTGAGCGCAGCGCCTGCATCCACCGTCACCGAGCCGCGCAGCTGCAGATGGTCTGCAATCCACTGCTTGCGCGCCTGCGTCTTGTGCGTATGCGTCATCAGCAAAGTGCCAATGGACTCACCACGCGTCAGGCGCAGCAGCACGTCTTTCTCACGACCCCATGCAATGACCGTGGATGCACCCGAGCCTGCGGCGCGCTTGGCCGCCAGAATCTTGGTAATCATGCCACCGGTACCGATGGAAAGGCCCGCGCCGCCCGCCATGGCTTCCAGCTCGGGGTTGCCGGCTTCGGCCACGTCGATGAACTTGGCATCTGGATTCTTGCGCGGGTCCGCACTGTAAAGGCCGCGTTGGTCGGTCAATATCACCAGTGCATCCGCCTCGACCAGATTGGCGACCAGCGCGCCCAACGTGTCGTTGTCACCAAAGCGGATTTCATCGACGACAACCGTGTCGTTCTCGTTGATAACAGGCACCACACCCAGCTGCAGCAGCGTGAGCAGCGTGGTGCGCGCATTCAGGTAGCGCTCGCGGTCAGCCAGGTCGGCATGGGTCAGCAGCACCTGTGCGCTGGGCACGCCCTCTTCGCGCAGCTTGGTCTCGTACATCTGGGCCAGGCCCATCTGCCCAACAGCGGCAGCGGCCTGCAATTCATGCACCACAGTCGGGCGCGTAGCCCAGCCCAGGCGCTTCATGCCTTCGGCAATAGCACCGCTGGAGACCATGATGACTTCGCGCTTGACGCCGTCTTTGCCTTGCACCAGAGCCGCCAGCTGACGACTCCACTCCTCAATGGCCGCCTCATCCAGCCCTCGACCTTCATTGGTCACCAGACTGGAGCCGACCTTGACCACGATGCGATGTGCATCACGCAACACATTGGAAGACATGAGGATTTACAGTGTTTTAGGCCTCTAACGCTTATGCATCAAGCGCCAGAAGCTATGAAATTAAAAGCAAAACAGCGCACCAAGTGCGCTGCAGGGTACACCGCCCAGCTTATTCCGGATCGTAGGATGCGAAACGGGGATCGGTCATATCCAACTCAGAATCCTCACCCCCCACAAAGCGGGGATCCACTTCCTTAGGAGCCTGCTCAGACAGCTGCTGGTTGTGCACATGCTCGAAGATTTTGCGGATCAACGGCTCGCAGCCTTCGCGGGTCAGCGCCGAGATCTCATAGACCGGGCCCTTCCACTTGAAGCGCTTGACGAAGTCCTTGACCTTGGCCGCGCGCTCTTCCACGGGAACCATGTCCAGCTTGTTGAGCACCACCCAGCGCGGCTTGTTGTAGAGGTCTGCGTCGTATTTCTTCAGCTCGCTCACAATCGCCTTGGCCTGCTGGACAGGGTCCACGCCTTCGTCAAACGGCGCAATATCCACAACATGCAGCAACAGACGCGTGCGCTGCAGGTGGCGCAGGAACAGGTGACCCAGGCCAGCACCTTCAGAGGCGCCTTCGATCAGACCGGGAATATCGGCCACTACAAAGCTCTGCTCAGGAGCCACACGCACCACACCCAAGTTGGGGTGCAAGGTGGTGAAAGGGTAGTCCGCAATCTTGGGACGTGCATTGGACACGGCCGTGATGAAGGTGGACTTGCCCGCATTGGGCATGCCCAGCAGGCCCACGTCGGCCAGCACCTTCAACTCCAGCTTCAGATTGCGACGCTCGCCGGGAAAGCCGGGGGTCTTCTGGCGTGGAGCGCGGTTGATAGCGCTCTTGAAGCGCAGATTGCCAAAACCACCATCGCCACCCTTGGCAATGGTGATGACCTGTCCGGCTTCCAGCAATTCAAAAAGAACTTCGCCAGTATCGGCATCGCTAATGATGGTGCCCACTGGCATGTTCAGCGTAATGTCATCGCCCGCAGCGCCAAACATATCGGAACCCATACCGTGCTGACCACGCTTGGCATCGTGACGACGCGAGTAGCGGTAGTCCACCAGCGTGTTCAGATTCTCGTTGGCCACGGCATACACGTGACCGCCACGGCCACCGTCGCCGCCATCGGGGCCGCCAAATTCTTTGTATTTTTCGTGCCGGAAAGACACGCATCCATTGCCGCCGTCACCAGCGGAAATGTCGATAAAAGCTTCGTCAACGAACTTCATGAGGCATCCAGTCTACAAAATCAGTGTGCACCAGAAGCCTCAGGTCACACTTTTACGTGATCAATTTCATGCCCCATCTGTCAACTGGAGCCTTTTCAAACAACAAAGCCCCGACAAGTCGGGGCTTTGTTGGAGTCAAATACGACTTATGCAGCCGAAATGTTGACTGTTTGCTTGGACAGAGCGCCCTTCACTGCGAACGACACGTGGCCGTCAACGAGTGCAAACAGGGTGTGATCCTTGCCCACGCCAACGTTCTCACCGGGGTGGAACTTGGTGCCGCGCTGACGCACGATGATGGAACCAGCTGTCACCAGCTCGCCACCAAAGGCCTTCACACCCAGCATTTTTGGCTTGGAATCACGTCCATTGCGCGTAGAGCCGCCGCCTTTTTTCTGTGCCATGACTCAGCTCCTATTTAAGCAGCAATTGCCACGATTTGCAGTTCAGTGAACTGTTGACGGTGGCCTTGACGTTTTTGATAGTGCTTACGACGACGCATCTTGAAGATGTGCACTTTGTCGTGCTTACCGTGAGCAACAACAGTTGCCTTCACAGTTGCGCCGGACACCAGGGGAGCGCCAATCTTGATTTCGGAGCCGTTGCCGACTGCCAAAACTTGATCGATCACAATTTCCTGGCCTACGTCCGCAGCAATCTGTTCTACTTTAATTTTTTCGCCAGCAGCAACACGATATTGCTTGCCGCCGGTTTTTATGACCGCGTACATGTAAACCTCTTTACTTTGAGAGTTCTGCAGACGAATTTCCACAGAGCCGACGATTCTAACACGCACTCAAAAATCGTGCTCAGATCAACCCCACAGAGACCGCAAGCAAGCCCCGCGCAAGCCATCAATGAAAAAAGAGCAACACTCTATTTCTATAATCGTTGATCCACTTGGCGGTTCAATCACCTTGACTACAGAAATTTCCACATCCAATCCGCTTGCCCTGATCGCAGATGACATGCGTGAAGTGGATATTGTCATTGCGCAGCGATTGACAACCAGCGTTCCTCTGATTGCACAGATCTCCCAGTACATCATCGCGGCGGGCGGCAAACGTTTGCGCCCTGCGCTGCTGCTATTGATCAGTGGTGCTCTTGGTTACCAAGGCAAGAACAAGTACACCTTGGCAGCGGTGGTCGAGCTGATCCATACCGCCACCTTGCTGCATGACGATGTGGTTGATGAGTCCACGCTGCGCCGCGGCCGTGCAACGGCCAACGAGACGTTTGGCAACCCTGCCAGCGTTTTGGTGGGTGACTTTCTGCACACACGGTCCTTCCAGATGATGGTGGAAGTGGGCAGCATGCGCGTGCTGCGAATCCTGTCGGACGCCACCAATGTGATTGCTGAAGGTGAAGTTCAACAGCTCATCAACACCCATGACGCATCGCTGGATGAGGCAGGCTATCTGCACGTCATTCGCTCCAAGACCGCCCAGCTCTTTGAAGCAAGCGCCCAATTGGCCGCTGTTCTGGCGGGTGCACCTGCCGAAGTTGAGCAAGCCTGCGCAGCCTACGGCCAGGCCTTGGGCACCGCCTTCCAGATCATTGACGATGTACTGGACTACACAGGCAACGCGCAGGAAATGGGCAAAAACCTGGGCGATGATCTGCGCGAAGGCAAATGCACTCTGCCACTGATTGCTGCCATGCAACGCGGCACTCCTGAGCAGGCAGCCATTGTTCGCAGTGCCATTGAACAAGGCTCAACCGACCAACTGGATGCTGTTGTTGAAATCGTGCGCAACACGGGTGCTCTGGACATTGCCAGAGCTGCCGCTCACAGCGAAGCCCTGCGCGCCATCGATGCTCTGACCGCCTTGCCAAGCAACGCGCACACTGCCAGCTTGCTTGAACTGGCCTCTCAACTACTAAAGCGCCGCACCTGACTGAGCAGCTGAGCAGCTGAGCAGCTGAGCAGCACACTTGCACGGGCGGCCGTTTCGCTGGACAAAGAAACAAGAGATCCAGGACAGTCTCTTAGACTCAACCAATCATGGCTTTATTACCGTTTCTTGAGCCACATTCAAATGCGTTGCTTTGTCGCCCGCATGCAACTTTGCCGCATACTTTGAGCAACCACAAGAATGGTAGGATAAGTCTTCCCCTTATCTTCTCAGAACCGGATACATGGCTGCTGCCGATAACCTGCAAAAACCCTCTGCTGCCCCCATTGCCATCCCCGGCCTGGGCAGAGCTCTGATTTCAGCAGGCAAAGTTTCCCAGCAAGCAGCCGAGGCAGCAGTCAAGAAGGCGGCGACAAACCGCACACCCTTCATCACTGAACTCAGCCAGTCCGGCGAAATCAGCGCACTGGAAATCGCGGAAACCATTTCCACCATGTTCAGCACACCGTTGCTGGACATGAATGCTATTGATACCCAGCAGCTCCCCCGCGAACTGCTGGACCCAAAGATCAGCACCACCTACCGCGTACTAGCCCTGAGCAAGCGCGGAAACCGAATCACCGTCGCAACAGCCGACCCGACACAGCAAGAGGCCGCAGAGCAGATCAAGTTCACGACTCAGTTACTGGTTGACTGGGTTGTCGTCGAGGCAGACAAGCTTCAAAAGCTGATCGACCAAACAGGCAAAAGCGTCAGCGAATCTCTGGACAGCTACTCCAGTTCGGGCGATTTCGATTTTGATGATGTCAAAATCGAAGATGCCCCAGAAGAAAAAGACAACATTGGCGCAGACGTTGAAGATGCACCCGTCGTCAAGTTCCTGCACAAGATGCTGCTGGACGCTTTTAATATGCGCGCCTCAGACTTGCACTTTGAGCCTTACGAGCACAACTACCGTGTGCGATTTCGCGTGGATGGTGAGTTGCGCGAGATCGCATCCCCTCCTATCGCGATCAAGGACAAGCTGGCCTCACGCATCAAGGTGATCTCGCGTCTGGATATTTCAGAAAAGCGTATCCCGCAAGACGGCCGTATGAAGCTCAAAGTCGGGCCTGACCGGGTTATCGACTTTCGCGTGAGCACACTCCCCACTTTGTTTGGCGAGAAGATCGTGATCCGTATTCTGGACCCGAGCTCTGCCAAGATGGGTATCGAGGCTCTGGGCTACGAGCCCGAAGAAAAAGAGCGCCTGCTCAAGGCTATCAAGCGCCCTTATGGAATGATTCTGGTGACCGGCCCTACGGGTTCGGGAAAAACAGTTTCGCTCTACAGCTGCTTGAACCTGCTTAACCAGCCAGGCGTCAACATTGCTACGGCTGAAGACCCTTCCGAAATCAACATGCCTGGCGTCAATCAGGTCAATGTGAACGAGAAGGCCGGCCTGACCTTTGCAGCAGCCCTGAAGTCCTTTCTGCGCCAGGATCCAGACATCATCATGGTGGGTGAAATCCGCGACCTGGAAACAGCGGACATCTCCATCAAGGCCGCGCAAACCGGCCACTTGGTGCTATCTACGCTGCATACGAATGATGCACCAACCACGCTGACGCGCATGCGCAATATGGGGATTGCTCCCTTCAATATTGCCTCCAGCGTGATTCTGATTACCGCGCAGCGACTCGCGCGCCGCCTATGCCCTCAATGCAAAGAGCCTGCGGATATTCCTCATGACGCTTTGCTTGAAGCCGGCTACAACGAAGATGAACTGGATGGCAGCTGGACCAGCTACAAGCCTGTCGGTTGCCCCGCCTGCAATAACGGCTACAAAGGTCGTGTCGGCATCTATCAGGTCATGCCCATCAGCGAAGAGATGCAGCGCATCATCTTGCGTGATGGCAGCGCATTGGAAATCGCAGCCCAATCCAAGGCTGAAGGCGTACGCTCATTGCGCACCTCTGGCCTGCATAAAGTTAAATTAGGACAGACCTCACTCGAAGAAGTGCTGGCTGTTACCAACGAGTAAAACCAATACCAGCGAGGGAACGCCATGGCAACCGCAGCGTCCAAGGGAATCAAGGAGTTTCTCTTTGAGTGGGAGGGCAAAGACCGTAACGGGAAAGTCGTACGTGGTGAAACACGTGCCGGCGGAGAAAATCAGATTCAGGCCATGCTCCGCCGCCAAGGCGTAACACCCTCCAAGATCAAAAAGCGCCGAACCCGTGGTGGCAAAAAGATCAAGCCGAAGGATATTGCCCTGTTTACCCGCCAGCTGGCAACCATGATGAAGGCTGGCGTCCCACTGCTGCAGTCTTTTGACATTGTGGGCCGCGGCAATACCAATCCCAATGTTACCAAGCTGCTCAACGATATCCGCCTGGATGTAGAGACTGGTACCTCGCTGAGCACTGCTTTTCGCAAGTTCCCTCTGTACTTCGACAGCCTCTACTGCAACCTAGTTGAAGCCGGCGAGGCCGCCGGTATTTTAGAGGCGCTGCTGGACCGGCTTGCCACCTATATGGAAAAGACGGAAGCCATCAAGTCCAAGATCAAATCCGCGCTGATGTATCCCACCTCAGTAGTGATCGTGGCGTTTGTCGTGGTGGCGGTCATCATGATTTTCGTTATCCCAGCCTTCAAGGAAGTCTTTACCTCGTTCGGAGCCGATCTTCCCGCACCAACGCTGATCGTCATGGGCATCAGCGAGTACTTTGTTCAGTACTGGTGGCTGATTTTTGGAGTGATCGGCGGCGGAGGTTACTTCTTCATGCAGGCCTGGAGGCGTAATGAGCGCGTTCAGCAGTTCATGGATAGAGCCATGCTCAAAATGCCCATTTTCGGGGTTTTGATCGAAAAATCCTGCGTGGCACGCTGGACTCGTACGCTCTCGACCATGTTTGCGGCTGGCGTTCCTCTGGTCGAGGCTCTAGACTCCGTAGGCGGCGCATCCGGCAACTATCTCTACCAAGCCGCGACTGACAAAATTCAACAGGAAGTATCCACCGGCACCAGCCTGACAGCAGCCATGGCCAATGCCAATATCTTCCCTTCCATGGTGCTGCAGATGTGCGCCATCGGTGAAGAATCTGGCTCCATCGACCACATGCTGGGCAAAGCCGCTGACTTCTACGAAAGCGAAGTCGACGAAATGGTCGCAGGCCTCTCCAGCCTGATGGAGCCCATCATCATCGTCTTCCTCGGAACGCTGATTGGCGGCATTGTGGTGTCCATGTATCTGCCTATCTTCAAGCTGGGTCAAGTGGTCTGATGATTTCCGAAATTGCATTGAATGCTGCAGCGGGTGGCGTGTTAGGCCTGCTGATTGGCAGTTTTTTGAACGTCGTGATTCATCGCATCCCACGCATGATGGAACAGGAATGGCATGGCGAATGTGTGCAATGGGCTGAGGAGCAAAAAGAAAAAGGTGCAAAGATTGAGCTTGCACCTGCTCAGCCCCCCATCACACTCAGCAAGCCACGATCGCGCTGCCCCCATTGCGGGCATCAGATTGTCTGGTACGAAAATATCCCTGTACTCAGTTACCTCTTCCTGCGCGGTCGCTGTGCTGAATGCAAAAAGCCCATCAGCCTGCGCTATCCAGTCGTCGAGCTAATCTGCGCCGCACTGTTTGCCTTCTGCCTCGCCCGCGATGGCCTCACACCCACAGGCTTTGCCTGGTGCGGGTTCAGCGCTGCGCTGCTGGCACTGGCAATGATTGACTGGGACACCACCTTTCTGCCTGACTCCATCACCCTGCCACTGCTCTGGGGTGGACTGCTTGCATCTGCTTTGCAGTGGACCTCTGTGCCACTGCTCAACGCCTTCTGGGGCGCTGTCGCGGGCTATATGTCGCTATGGCTGATCTTCTGGGCCTTCAAGCTGGCAACAGGCAAAGAAGGCATGGGCTACGGCGATTTCAAGCTCTTTGCCGCACTGGGCGCATGGTTTGGCTGGCAGGCGCTGATTCCAGTCATTCTCATGGCTTCAGTTGTGGGTGCCGTCATCGGCATCGCCCTCAAAATCAATAGCAAGCTTCGCGAAGGCGGCTACATCCCGTTTGGCCCCTTCCTGGCAGGCGGCGGCTTTGTTAGCCTGATTTGGGGTCCTCAGGCCATCTTGAGCTTTGTGGGCCTGTAAAACCCATGCATGCTGCACTTTCTGCCCCTCCTTTCCGACTGGGCCTGACCGGTGGCATTGGCAGCGGTAAAAGCACGATCGCCCAGCGCTTGCAAGAGCGCGGTGCCACGCTGATTGATGCAGACCATATTTCACGCAGCCTCACAGCCATTGGTGGTGTCGCCCTGCCCAGCATTGCGCAGTCCTTTGGTGCGGACTTGATTGATACCCAAGGTGGCCTCAACCGCGCACGCATGCGCGAGCTGGTTTTTGCAGACACTAAAGCGCGCCAGCAGCTCGAAGGCATTCTTCACCCGCTGATTGCCGAGCAAACCCGCCAGCAACATGAAGCGGCCATTGCTGCGGGCAGCAAACTCGTTGTTCACGACATTCCTTTGCTAGTGGAGTCTGGACACTGGCGCGGCAAGCTTGATGGCGTGCTCGTTGTGGATTGCCGCGAAAGCACTCAAATTGAGCGCGTCATGGAACGTAGCGGCCTGACGCAAGAAGCTATACAAAACATCATTGCTGCTCAGGCCACGCGTGTGCAGCGGCTAGCTGCCGCGGATTGGGTGCTCTACAACGACGAAGGCATCACAATCGATTCTCTCAACGCATATACCGATCAAATCGCGGGATGGTTCGGGCTATGATGCGCGTCATGGGGCTTGGCCTGTGCGTGTGGTCGCCGCATGTGCACGTTAACCGCTGATTCCTGTGCGCCCCTAGGAGCCCAGCAAACGTGATCCTGTACGAATATCCTTTTAACGAGCGTCTGAGAACCTATCTGCGCCTTGAGCAGCTGTATCGCCGACTGAGCGAGTTGCTGACCCGCGCGCATGCTGTGGATCATCACTTCGTGCTGATCACCATCTTCGAGATCATGGATGTGGCCTCGCGCAGCGATCTGCGCGCCGATGTCCTCAAGGATCTGGAGCGCCAGAAGAACCTGCTCGACGTTCTGCGCGACAACCCCGATATTTCCCAGCACATGCTGCATCAGGTGGCGCGCCAGGTCGAAAGCTGCTTTACCGCCATCAATGCGCAAATCGGCAAGACTGGTCAGGTCCTGACTGAAAACGACTGGCTGATGTCCATACGCAGCCGCTTAGGCATACCAGGCGGCACCTGCAGTTTTGACCTGCCGGCCTATCACGCCTGGCTGAGCCTGGACCCCCGCTTTCGCCAGCGCGACCTGGAAGACTGGGCTTCCGAGCTGACCCCGCTAGGCCAGTCGCTTGAGCTGATACTGCAACTGCTGCGCGAAACCGGCATACCCCAGCGCGTAGCCGCCGAGCAAGGCGTGTTCCAGCAAGCCATGCCTGCGGGGCGCAGCTTTCAATTGCTGCGCCTGCGCATAGACCCCCACCTCAATCTGGTGCCAGAGATCAGCGGCAACCGCCTGCTGGTGTCGGTGCGTCTGCTCAAGCTGGCCAGCGGCTGCAAGCCCCAGCCCAGCAACGACGATGCCTCTTTTGAGCTGACGCTCTGCGCCTAAGCATCACCTGCTTTTCGTACGTTGAGCCGCTGATTGCGGCTCAATTGCTTTCAGGGTCAGCCACCCGTTTTTTCCAGCTGTGATACACCTGCACCATGAGCACTGACAACCAATCCCCCACCATGGTGAAATGCCCCACCTGCGGTGGCCCCAGCGTTTTTATGCCGACCAACAAGTTCCGACCCTTCTGTAGCGAGCGCTGCCGCAACATCGATCTGGGTGCCTGGGGCAATGAAGAGTTCCGGGTACCCGCCCAGACTCCGCCCGAAGATGCACCATTTGGCGACCCGCGTACGGAAGCCTGAGCCTTTCAATAAAAAAGAGCGCCTTGCGCTCTTTTTTATTTGCAGCAACCTGCGTCAAGCTTTGGGCTGACCGGCCTCGTAATAGCTCTGATCGAACAACAGGCCACGCTCTTCGCTCAGCCATTGCAGCACGGGGTAAGAGCCGGGCAAGACCGGCGCCACATCCAGCGGCAATTGCTGCCATGCCATTTGCTGACCTTCACGCATCTCAAACTCACCCGACCACTGCATCACCTTGCACCAGTGCAGTCGCACCAGCGCATGCGGGTAATCATGCTCTGTCACCTTCCATGCATGGGCCGTGCCAATGGTCACGCATAGCTCTTCAATAAGCTCGCGGCGCAGGGCCTGCTCGACGGTCTCGCCCTCTTCCAGCTTGCCACCCGGAAACTCCCAGTAGCCGGCATACGGCTTGCCAGCAGGGCGACTGGTAATCAGCAGCGCGCCATCGGATTCGCGCAGTAGCACGCCCACAGCTACGTCCGTGTGCTTGCGTTGCACCTGTGTTTCAGCAGTCACTTCAAACTCTTTCTTTACTCAAGATCCGCTTCTTCAGCCAGACCATCGACATCTGCAATGCTCTTATTCACGACCACAGGGCGCTCATTGCGGCCCGCATAGTCGCGTGCAAACTGGTGAGCCACACGACCGCTGCGCGAGCCGCGCTCCAGCGCCCAGACCAGTGCTTCGGGCCGGGCTGATTCAATCGTCGCCGCATCCATGCCCAGCGCCGACAGCCACTGCGCCACTACGCGCAGGTATTCGTCCTGGCTGAAGGGATAGAAGCTGACCCACAGGCCAAAGCGCTCAGACAGAGAAATCTTCTCTTCCACCACCTCGCCGGGATGAATTTCTCCGTTTTCGCTTTTTTGCTGCGCCAGGTTGTCCGTCATGTACTCGGGCAATAGGTGGCGGCGGTTGCTGGTGGCGTAGACCAGCACATTGGCCGTAGCGGCGGAGACCGAGCCATCCAGCATGGACTTCATAGCCTTGTAGCCGGGCTCCCCTTCTTCAAAGCTCAGGTCATCACAGTAGATGATGAACTTCTCGGGGCGGCTGGCCACTACATCGACGATATCGGGCAGATCAGTCAGATCAGCCTTATCCACCTCAATCAGACGCAGACCTTGCGGCGCATAGCTGTGCAAGCAGGCGCGAATCAGCGAAGACTTGCCCGTACCACGCGCGCCCGTCAGCAGCACATTGTTGGCCGTGCGGCCGCTGACAAACTGCTCAGTATTGCGTGCAATCTTCTCCTTTTGCACGTCAATATTCTGCAAATCAGACAGTTGCATCGCACCCACATGACGCACAGGCTCCAGCACGCCGCAGCCATTGGCGCGCTTGCGATAGCGCCAGGCAATGGCGTCACTCCAGTCTGCAGGCGCTTGCAAAGGCTGGGGCAGCACGGATTCGATACGCTGCATCAGCTGCTCGGCACGTTCAACCAAGCGCTCCAAAGGGTTCATTACATCTTGCACGGCTCAATCTCCATCTCTATTTTTATAGCTACCAGCGCTAGCCAGATATAGGTTTTAAGCTCAAATCAGCCTAGAACCTAATAAAGAACAGCGCTAGATGCTTCTAAAATTCATAACCCCACAGCGCCTAAACCCCACCCGCAGCGAGCAAGCACCGCTGCGCACCGAGGCTATCATCCCCCTCCCGTGTAGCGAAAGAGGGGGAAGGCGCAAAGCGCCTTCAGGGGGTGATTCAAGAACGGTAATCAGCGTTGATCGTGACGTACTCGTGGCTCAGATCGCAAGTCCACACGGTCTGCACCGCATCGCCACGGCCCAGCGACACGCGCACCAGGATTTCCTGCTGCTTCATCACACGCTGGCCGTCTTCTTCCTTGTACGAAGGGTTGCGGCCACCGTTGACGACCACATGCACATCGTCCAGATGCAGATCAATGCGGGTCTGATCCAGATCGGCAATGCCGGCATAACCTACTGCGGCCAGAATGCGGCCCAGATTAGGGTCAGAAGCAAAGAACGCGGTCTTAACCAAAGGCGAATGAGCAATGGAATACGCAGCCAGTCGGCATTCCTCTTCGTTCTTACCGCCTTCAACCTTGACCGTGATGAATTTCGTAGCGCCTTCCCCATCACGCACGATGGCTTGAGCCAGTTTTTGTGCGACTTCCAGCAGCGCAGCCTTGAGCTGTTCGCCTTCGGCGCTGGTCAGCGAAGTGATCTGCGCATTGCCCGCCTTGTGGGTAGCGATCAGCACAAACGAGTCATTGGTGGAGGTATCACCATCAATGGTCACGCGGTTGAAGGAACCGTCGGCCAATTGCTTGACCAGCGGCTGCAGCAACTCAGGGGCAATGGCCGCATCTGTCGCCAAAAAGCCCAGCATGGTGGCCATATTGGGGCGAATCATGCCCGCGCCCTTGCTGATGCCGGTGATGGAGATGGTCTTGCCATCAATGCTCACACTACGGCTGAAGGCCTTGGGCAGCGTGTCGGTGGTCATGATGCCTTCGGCAGCCGTGCCCCAGTTATCGGCCTTGGCGGCAGCGATGGCCTTGGGCAGACCAGCGACGATGCAGTCCACGGGCAGCTCCTCCATGATCACGCCGGTGGAGAAAGGCAGAATCTCGCCTGCCTTCAGGCTCAGCTCCTTGGCCAGCGCATCGCAGGTAGCGCGCGCATTGGCCAGACCTGCAGCGCCCGTGCCCGCATTGGCATTACCGGTGTTGATCACCATGGCGCGGACGGCGGTAGTCGCAGCCAGATGCTCCTGGCAAATCTGCACAGGAGCCGCGCAAAAGCGGTTCTGCGTGAACACGCCAGCGACCGATGCACCTTCATCCAACAAGAACACCGTCAGGTCCTTGCGATTGGCCTTGCGCACACCGGCTTCGGTAATGCCGATGCGAACGCCATTGATCGCCAGCAGATCAGCAGCAACAGGGGCGGAGAGATTCACGGGCATTGCAATAGTCCTTGTGATTGAGAAAAAACGCGCTCCATTATCGGAACAATCGAGCGCGCGCCGGGCTTTATTGGCATTGCCTATGTAAAAAGCCACGGCACAAATACAAACACGGGCCTGAGCCCGTGTTGTGAGTGTCGCCCGCTCCCCTTGATCAACCACAGGCCCAGGCCAGAGGCACCAAACAAGGGCCACCCCACAGCGAAGCTGTCGTTCCCGCGTTAGCGGGAGAGTGGGAGGCGCAAAGCGCCTCAGAGGGTGATCAGGACAGCTTGCCGTGACAGAGCTTGAACTTCTGACCGCTACCGCAAGGGCAGGGGTCGTTGCGGCCCACGTGCACGCCTTGTGGCAAGGCTAGAGGTTCGGCCAGCGTCACATCGTCCTCGATGCTCATGGCTTCGGTTTCCGAAGGTGAGGCATAGCTCATGTGTCCCAAGCTTTGCGCACCGCGCTCATTCATGGCCACAGCGGCTTCGTCCATCTCTTCGGGTGAGCGCACCTGTACAGTCATCAGCACGCGCGTGACTTCGGTCTTGACCTGATCAATGAGCTGACGGAACAGCTCGAACGCTTCGCGCTTGTATTCCTGCTTGGGCTGCTTCTGGGCATAGCCGCGCAGGTGAATGCCCTGGCGCAGATAATCCAGCGCCGCCAGGTGGTCACGCCAGTTGGTGTCAAAGCTCTGCAGCAGCACCGCACGCTGGAATTGCGTGAAGTTTTCCTGACCGATCACAGCCACCTTGGCTTCGAACATGTCGTGCGCAGCCTTGACGACCTTTTCCAGAATCTCTTCGTCAGTGATGGATTCAGAGGCAGAGACTTCTTGCTGCAGTGGCAGCTCAATCTGCCACTCGCTGGCCAGTACCTTTTCGAGGCCGGGGATATCCCACTGCTCTTCCATGGACTCGGCAGGCACGTAGTGACGCACCAGATCGGTGATCACGTCTTCGCGCATGGCAGCCAGCATGCCGCTCAGGTCGGTCGAATCAAGAATGTCGTTGCGCTGCTGGTAGATGACCTTGCGCTGGTCGTTGGAGACGTCGTCGTACT
>ERZ724504.298-NODE-298-length-28039-cov-5.937500_pt1 | contig 28039 bp, 29 predicted proteins | sample MGYA00376037_ERZ724504 | MGnify/ENA primary metagenome ERZ724504 (study PRJEB28724, sample SAMN07190888) | wastewater metagenome | isolation source: influent of sewage treatment plant in Hong Hong | place: USA: Christiansburg, Virginia | collected 2016-03-01 ... | reverse complement strand
TACACGACGCTCTTCCGATCGATCGGAAGAGCGTCGTGTAGGGAAAGAGTGTACCAAGATGAAGACGGTTATGTGCTGGCGTGCGAAAACTTTGGCACCAAGGAAGTTGCATGTCTTCTGACTGTGATTGCCTCTGGCCGACAGACAGCCATTGTCACTCCCGCGAAATGGGCAGCACAGCGCGCCCAGGCGCAGGAAGGCCAAGCATGAGCAGCCCGGACTCTAATATCAGGAAGTTCCCAGGGAATGAGCTTCCGGAGCAGACGCTCACAGCCAATAAGAACTGGCACAACTTCTGCGAGCACAAAAAGATCTCCCTGGATGATCACAGTCGCACCGTACGCTGCGCCGCTTGCGATCAGGTATTCGACCCGTTCGACTTTCTGCAAAAGGAAGTTGCTCGCCTGCAGCGCGCCTGGGAAGACCACAAGCATGTTCAGAAAAGCTTGAATGACCTCAGGGATGGTGTCGAGGAAGAGGCCCGTCTGAAGGCGCGCATCAGAACGGCCAAGGCAAAGGTGGCGCCGGTAATCGATGTGAGGAACCGCGAACTATGAGCAAGCGAGCCCGCGACCGAGGCGACAAGCGCGACAGATGGCGCGAACCCATCAACCACCCCGAGCCCCGCCACTGAGCGGGGTTCTGCTTTTTGGGAGATCTCATGGCAACCAGCGCCAGCACTGTGGGCCTGCCAGAAGACAAGGCCTACCTCAATCACCACTTCAACTGCCTCTATTGCATTTCAGCAGGCGCAACGCCTGGAAAGCAGGAGCGGTGTCCGGAGGGGCTGCAACTTTGGCAGGCCTACCGCCTCGCAACGACCCCGCAAGAACACAAACAACCTCGCAAGAGGCTTTACAAATGATTGGATGGATATGAGTCTCTATCTCTCCCCTCAGGAGGTTGACGATCTGTGCACACCTCTAACCCAGCGCGCCGCACAGAAGCGATTCATTGAGAAAGTGCTTGGTATCCCGGTGGCCGGCCGCCGCCCGGACGGCGTGCCTATCGTTGGAAGAGCAGTGGCAGAAGAGCGCTTGAAGCAAAAGCAAGCCACTGAAGCTCAGTCACGCGGATTTAACTGGAGAAAGTAATGGGACGCAGACGCGAACGAGCATCCGGCTTTGGCCTCCTGCCGAGAATGGAGGCTCGCCCTCGCAAAGATGGGAAGGTAACGTACCGCTATCACCCAATGGGTGGCAAACCGATCAACCTCGGCACTGATCGTGACGAGGCTGTGCGACAAGTCCTCGGAGTCAATGCACAAGCATCGAGCCAAGGGACAGTGCGCGCACTGTGGGATCTGTATCAGCAGACCCCGAAATGGGCGGAACTCAAAGAACGCACCAAGAGCGACTACCAAGCCTACAGCGTCAAGCTTCTGGAGGTGATGGGCGATGTCCCCGCTGGGGTGATTCGCCCAACAGACATTGCGCGGTATCTGCGAGTGGAGCGCGCCGAGGCGCCCGTGCGTGGCAATCGGGAGATCGCTCTGCTCTCAAATCTCATGAATGTAGCGATTGAGCGTGGAGAAATTGATAGCAACCCATGCAAGCAGGTCAAGAAAAATTCAGAGAAAGCACGAACTGAAGCACCAGAACCTGAAGAGCTGCGCTCCTACCTTGATTGGTTGTTTCGTGGTGGACCCGCCAGGCGCATGCTGGCCCTGATGGCTGAGTTCGCCGCTCTCGCTGGTTCGCGCCGCGCTGAATTTTTGGAGCTGCAAACCCCACAGATTGATCTGCAAGGCGACGTGATTCGGCTGATGCGCGCGAAACAACACGGCGGCAGCAAAAAGGCGGAAAGCATCACCATGGGGCCTGCGATGCGCAACTTGGCTGTGCGCCTGCTGGGCTTGCCTCGCCCAGAGACCTCGCTGCATGTGTTCATCAATCAGCAAGGCAATCCGCTGACTGAATCGGGCTTCACTTCGGGTTGGCAGCGGGCTATGGTCGATGCGCTGGAGGAAGGTGTAATTCAGCGCCGATTCACGTTCCATGATCTTCGGGCGTACTACACGACCCAGCATAAGGAGCTGTACGGAGCACTGCCCGAACTGCACGCCAGTACAGCAACAACTGCACGGGTCTACGACCGCTCAAAGATCGCAAAGCGAAACTCTTTGGGGTGATGAATATTCCCACGGTGGGAATAAAACAGAAAAGCCGCTACAACTTTAATAGCTGTAGCGGCTTGCTGTTCTTGGTGGGTCCTACGAGATTCGAACTCGTGACCAACGGATTAAAAGTCCGCTGCTCTACCGGCTGAGCTAAAGACCCCTCCACACTTTAGAAGCAATGTTTGCTTATTCAGTGGAATGACGTTATTGTAATCTATTTTTCCTGCCTCTCAGGAAAGTGACTCAATTAATTGGATTTGCGTGCCAATTGATCCAAAACCCAGCCTGCCGCGCACTGGCCAAACGTCGCCGTCACAGCCACTACCGAGCCATAGCCGTGGCAGTTCAGGCTACCGTCGCCCTCGATGGCGCAAGAGGCATCAGGCGGCGCAACCGCTTCGCGGCTGAACACACAGGTCACTCCCATACGCTTGCCATCTTTAGACGCGCCATGCTGCTTGCGCAGGCGATAACGCAACTGCGAGAGCAGCGGATCATGCGTGGTAGCACTGATATCAGCGATGTCCACCAGATGCGCCAGTCGCTTGCCACCCGCTGCACCCACCACAATAAAGCATTGCTTGGTCTTGCGGGCATGGGCTGCCATCTCAGCCTTTGCTTTGACCTGATCGCAGGCATCAATCACGGCATCCGCATCTGCGGGCAGCAACTGCAGCCAGTTCTCAGGTTTCACAAAGTCATCAATGCAAACCACCTGACAAGCAGGATTGATCAATGCAATGCGATCGCGCATGGCTTCAATCTTGGCCTGCCCCACGGTGTTAGTCAGCGCATGAATCTGGCGGTTGATATTGGACTCAGCCACATGATCCATGTCGATCAGAGTCAAACGACCCACACCGCTGCGCGCAAGCGCTTCAGCCGTCCACGAACCTACGCCACCAATACCGACCACAACCACGTGTGCTGCACGAATGTGGGCTGCACCCTTGACGCCGTATAAACGCTCCAGCCCGCCAAAGCGGCGCTGCTGATCTGCGTCGTCCGTTAAAAAAACAGCGCCGGATTGGGGCGCTGTTTCCGCTTGAGACTGCGAATGATCGGCCATCACTTGAGCGTCGCCAGCTTGGTCTTGGCAATCCCTGCGGCTTCCGAGTTCGGATAAGCCTGCAACAGATCTTCCAGCGTCTTGCGCGCTGCCTTGGTGTCTTTCAACTCAACCTGACAGTTGGCGATGGACAGCGCTGCTTCCGGCGCGCGTATATGCATGGGCGCATTGGTCAACACCGAGCGGAAGTTGGCAATGGCGTTCTTATAGTCGCGCGTAGCGTACTGCGAGTTACCCAGCCAGAAGCGCACAGAAGGCGTATAGCCACTCTTGGGCCACTGGCGCAAGAAGGCTGCAAAAGCCTGACCCGCTTCGGGGAACTTGCCAGAGCGAAACAAGCCCAGAGCCTGCTCAAAGTCTTGTTGCTCGCTGCGGTCCGCAGTGAACTCCATGCCATCGACATTCACGCTGATAGGCTCGAACTGGCGCAGGCGCTCATCAAAGCCCTTGGCCAGTTCCTTTTGCCCACGTTGCAGCTCGGATGAATCTCGCATCAGCTGCTCATTCTGACCACGCAGCTTGGCTTGATCGGCCTTGAGCGCTTCGATCTGCGACTGCAGATCAAGCAGGCTACGGCGAGTCTGCTCCTGCGATTGCTGCAGGCTGTCGGCGCGCTGGCGCAACTCGATGATGGCGCGGCGCGCTTCGTCATCACCAAATAAAGCGGCATGCGCGCTGATGGCAGAGCTGGCCAGCAGGCCAGCCACCACCAGTTGCGGCAGCGTTGCGTGACGGAGAGTCAACAAAGCCTGCTTCATCATTAACGGTAGTTAATTTCAACGCGACGGTTTTGGGAAAAGGCGCTTTCGTTGTTGCCTTCCACAGCAGGCTTTTCCTTGCCGTAGCTCACTGCTTCAATCTGGGAGTCATTCACACCCAGCAGACCCAGGGAGCGGCGCACAGCCTCTGCACGCTTTTGGCCCAGCGCCAGGTTGTATTCACGGCCACCGCGTTCGTCAGTGTGGCCTTCCAGCTGCACCTTAGCTGCGGGATTGGCTTTGATGAACTTGGCGTGGGATTCGATCTGGGGCTGTGCATCAGCCTTGACAGAGTAGCTGTCAAAGTCAAAGTACACGATACGGCTAACGCCCTGAGGGCCGGCCTTGGAAGCGGCGGAACCAGTCAGGTCCACGCCGGACACACCGCTTTGGCCTTGGCCGTTAGCGCCAGCACCTTGACTGGACTGCGAACCGTCCACAGGCTTGTCGTCGAGCTTGACGCCCGAGCTGCAACCTGCAACCAGAGCCGTTACGGCCAAAGCCAAAGAAAGACGTTTGATAGTCAACATAAGATTTCTCCGAATAGTCCACAACGGACTTCATCACTAAATAAGGGGAACGAAAACTTCAGATCACTGTTTTTGGAACGGGCCCCAGTCGGGCTCACGTATGTCTCCACCTGCCCCTGCCAGACGCGCCTTGATCTTGCCGTCCAGAGTCGTAGTCATGAGAGCTTCACGACCGCCCTGAATGGTGGCATACACAATCAGGCGACTATTAGGAGCAAAGCTTGGACTTTCATCCGCAGTGGTGTCCGTGACGGAATTCACGGTGCCTGTAGCTAGGTCCATGACCTGAAGCTTGAAGCCACCGCCAACACGGGAGACATAGGCCAGCCATTTGCCGTCGGGGCTGATGGCGGGCGAGATGTTGTAGGTGCCCGTAAAAGTCACGCGCTCGGCGCTGCCGCCCGAGGACGAGACTTTGTAGACCTGCGGCGCACCGCCACGGTCGCTGACGAAATAGATGGTGCGGCCGTCGCTCGAGAAGCAAGGCTCTGTATCAATACCGCTGCTTTGCATCAGGCGACGGGGCTCACCGCCCTGCGCACTGAGCAGATAAAGCTGTGAGCCGCCATCACGGCTCAGCGTCACGGCCAGGCGGCTGCCATCAGGAGACCATGCTGGTGCGCTATTGGAGCCACGGAAGTTGGCCAGCAGACGGCGATGGCCGCTGGCCACGTCATGCACATAGACCACAGGCTTGCGCGACTCAAACGACACATAGGCTAGCTGAGTGCCGTTGGGTGCCCATGCAGGCGAGATGATGGGCTCAGGGCTAGAGAGAGCGGACTGAGAGTTCTCACCATCCGCATCAGCAATCCACAGGCGGTAGTGCGCACCGGACTTGGTGACATAAGCGATACGGGTGGAGAAAATACCTTTCTCGCCCGTGAGCTTTTCATAGATGTAGTCGGCAATACGGTGTGCAACCAGGCGCAGATCGCCCGTAGTGACCGCAAAACCCTGACCACCCAGGTCCTGGCTCTTAACGACATCCCACAAGCGAAAGCGCACATCCCAACGACCATCAGCCAAGCGAGTCACGCTGCCGGTGGCCAGAGAGTCAGCACCCTTTTGACGCCACTGCGTCACGTCGGGGCGCGATGTTTCATCAAGCGCCATGCCCGAGGCATCCACGCCGCGGAACTGGCCGCTGCGCTCCAGATCAGCCTGAATAATGGCGGAAATCTTCTGCGGGGCCGAGCCCTCTCCCTTGAATGGGGCAATTGCAATCGGCAACTGTGTCAGGCCCACGCCTGTTACCTCAACCCTGAACTGGGCCAATGCAGGAATGGCCGGTGTAGCGGCCAGCGTTGCCAGCATGGCTCTACGAGAAGCGCGCGGCCCTACCGCCCAGGTTGTCAGGGATGGAAGTCGGTCAATAGTCATTGGCAGCCATCTAAATTTCCGGAAGTGTCCGGTACAAACACAAGATCGAATGTTACACACACTGACGGATTCCTGATGTAAGAACGTACTCAGTAGGGTGATCAAACGCAAGTGCCACAAAATAATCAGATCGGGAGCATGCCAGAGACTGCAACAGACTCTGGCAAGACCCTCTGTGATTTTGCCGCAGGCTTGCGCTTTATATCCAAACAGGCATAGTTGGTTACAACTTCATCTCGAAATTCATCTATCGGGGTCAGCGCCAACTCCGAAAGCGCAAGCCCTAAAATTACGCGCTTATGCAAGCCAAACCGCCCACACCGCCAAGCGAGGCCACCAAGACCGCGCAGGCACCATCGCCAGCTCAACCTGCCACCGTCAACCCAGCCGATCTGCCTTTAATGCAGCGCCTGAAGCGGCTGACACCTTATTTCTCAGGCCAGCGCTGGGCTTGGGGTCTAGCCATTCTCGCAACCCTGATCGGTGCGGCGACCGAGCCCGCCATGCCCGCCCTGCTCAAGCCCCTGCTCGACAGCGGCTTCACCCAGGGCTCACTCGATCTGTGGATGGTGCCCGTCTTCCTGATTGGCCTGTTCGTCATTCGCGGCCTGGCGCAGTTTGCCGGTCAGTACGCATTGGCACGCATCACCAACGACGGGATGCTGGCCCTGCGCAAAAAATTGTTTGAACGCTTGCTGGCTGCCGACATGAGCCTGTTCTCGCGCCAATCGGCATCAGCCCTGTCCAACACCGTGGTCTATGAAGTGCAAACCGGTGCACAGCAACTGGTGCAGGCCATGATGAGCATTTCGCGCGACGGCTTTACGCTCATTGCCCTGCTCGGCTATCTGATCTATCTGAACTGGCAGCTCACGCTGATCGTGACCTTCATGGTTCCTGGCGTGGCCTGGGTCATGAAGACGCTTTCGCGCCGCTTGTACCGCATCACCAAGTCCAGCCAGACTGCGACTGACGAACTGGCCTATGTGGTGGAAGAAAACGTGCTCGCCCACCGCATGGTGCGCCTGCATGGTGCCCAAGAGTCACAGCAGTCGCGTTTTGGTGCGCTGAGCAGCCAGCTGCGCGGCCTCAACACCAAGGCCACGATTGCCTCTGCCGCCATGACACCGCTGACGCAAGTACTGGCCGCGATTGCGTTGTCCGTCATCCTCTGCATTGCCCTGTGGCAAAGCCGCCAAGGCGCAAGCACGGGGAGCACCGTGCAGGATGTGACCGTGGGCGGCTTTGCAGCCTTTATCTCGGCCATGCTGATGCTGATTGCCCCTATTCGCCGTATTGCCGATGTGGCCAACCCCATCACGCGCGGCGTGGCCGCGCTGGAGCGCGGCCTGTCTCTGCTGGAAGGCTCCAGCGATGAGCAAAGTGGCACTTTCAAACCCACAGGCCCCGTCACCGGCACGCTGCAGCTGATCGATGTCACCGTGCAGTTTGGACCGGACAAAGCCCCTGCCCTGTCTCATCTGAACCTGAACGTGAAGGCTGGCGAAGTTGTGGCCCTGGTCGGCCCATCGGGCGCGGGCAAGACCACGCTGGTCAACTTGCTGCCACGCTTTTTCTCGCCCACCAGTGGCCAGATCACGCTGGATGGCGTGCCCCTGAGCGATTGGGACTTAAACGCGCTGCGCCAGCAGTTCGCCATGGTCAGCCAGGATGTTGTCATGCTCAACGACAGCGTGGCAGCCAACGTCGCGCTGGGCACCGAGGTGGATGAAGCCCGCGTCTGGTCGGCGCTTGAAGCGGCAAACCTGGGCGACTTTGTACGCAGCCTGCCTCAAAGCCTGCACACCTTGGTCGGCCACAACGCCAGCCAGCTCTCTGGCGGCCAGCGCCAGCGCCTGGCCATTGCTCGCGCGCTGTACAAGAACGCACCGATTCTGATTCTGGACGAAGCGACTTCGGCTCTGGACAACGAATCCGAGCGTCTGGTGCAAGAAGCCCTGAATCGCCTGATGCAGGGCCGCACCACACTGGTGATTGCACACCGTCTGTCCACCATCGAACATGCCAACCGTGTGGTGGTGATGGAACGCGGCCAGATTGCAGAGCAAGGCACGCATGCCGAGCTGATTGCACTGGGTGGCCTGTACGCCCGTCTGCACACGCAGGTACGCAGCACAGCCACTCCTGGCGAGGCACAAATTTAATAGCAGCTATCGCTTATAAATAAAGGGCTACAAGGCAAAAAACCTTGTAGCCCTCTGTATTTTTTACGATCATCGCTCGCAATAGATCCGTACCAATCACAGGGACACCAAGGAAGCGCCGCCGCGCACCGAAGGTGTCGTCCCCCTTGGGGGAAGCGGCATCGCCGCTCCGGGGGTAACCGTTACCAAGTACCGCGTGAAGGCTGTGTGCGTCGCTCTTGTTTCAAAGCCTTGCCAAGCAGATCCGCCATGTACTGGCGATCTACCAGTTTGGCAAAGTCTGCCGCCGTCAAGTTGCGCTGATTGCGCAGCGTGAGGTCCGCCCCCTCCTCCAGCAGCAGCTTGACCACGGCCTCGCTGCTGTACTGGGCCGCCATCATCAGCGGTGTCGTGCCGTTGGGTGATGCGGCGTCGATGTAAGCACTTTCTTCCAGTAGCAGCTTGATGATGTCAAGCGTCTGCGGCGTATCGGCCGATGCGGCGTAGTGCAGCGGCGTCCAGCCTTCGCGGTTCACATCCGCGCCGCGCTTGATGAGTTCTTTGACCAGCTTGAGATGGCCTTTGAGGCAGGCCATCATCAGGGGGGTCTCATTTTGGCGAGAGGCCAGATTCACATCAATCTTGGGCGCTTTGAGCAGCACATCAAACACCTTGAGCGAGTCCTGATGCAATGCCGCCACCAAGCCGGGACGCCCACGCGAATCCAGCGTATTGGCATCAAAGCCGCGAAAAATCAGGTTCACCATGGTGCTGGAGTTATCACTAACCAGCGCACGCGAATAGTCCTCAAAATCGCTGGCCCAGCCCATGCCTGGCAGACCGGCAGCACCTGCAACGGCCGCGCCCAGCCAGCGCAGGCTGTGGCGACGGTTCAATGGCGATGCGGGGGTGATGGTTGGGGCTGCGAACAGATTCATGCACTGGCTCCAGAATTCACGGATGACTTAGGGCTGGGTCACGCCCTTGAACAGGCGATCAAAGTTAGCACTCGTGGCCTCGGCCACCTCTTCCACGGAAATACCGCGTACCTCGGCAATTTGCTTGGCCACAAACGGCACGTAGGAAGGATTATTCGTCTTGCCACGGTAAGGCATGGGCGCGAGATAGGGGCTATCGGTTTCGATCAGCAACCGATCCAGCGGCACAAAAGCGGCCACATCGCGCAGATGCTGCGCATTTTTAAAGGTCACGATGCCCGACAGGGAGATGTAGTACCCCATATCCAGCCCGGCACGCGCCACTTCAGCGGTCTCGGTAAAGCAGTGAAAAACGCCGCCAGCCTGCGTGGCACTATCAGCCTCGCCGCACTCACGCAAAATGGCCAGCGTGTCGGCAGAGCTGCTGCGGGTGTGAATGACCAGCGGCTTTTGCGTAATCTGCGCCGCACGGATATGGGTGCGAAAACGCTCGCGCTGCCACTCCAGATCGGCGATCGTGCGGCCGCCCTTGCGGTCTTCCATGCCATAGTAATCAAGACCGGTTTCACCAATTGCCACCACACGGGGTAGCGCGGCGCGATCGACCAGATCCTGCACGCTGGGCTCGGTCATGTCTTCGGTGTCGGGGTGCACGCCCACCGTGGCCCAGAAATTGTCATAGTCCAGCGCCAGTTGGTGCACATCCGGAAACTCTTCCATCGTCGTACAAATGCACAGCGCACGCGTGACCTTGGCAGCGGCCATCGCCTCGCGAATTTGCGTAAGATTGGCGCTCAGATCAGGATAGTTCAGGTGGCAATGCGAATCGGTAAACATAGAAAATCTCAGCCCCTGAGCGGTTGCACCGTTTCACCTCTCTCGCTTCGCGGGTGGGAGACGGAAGCATCGCTAGGCGGCTTTTGCTTGGCTACCCTGACTTGGGCAGCGTCCATTTGAAGGCTACACGAGGTAGTTACAGAGTTTGCGTCGGTTTTTCAGAACCCAATGACGTACCGAGAATTTGCTCAATCTTGGCTTTGAGCTCGGCAGACTTGGCGTCTTTGGGGAACTGAAGACCGATGCCCTGAGTGCGGTTGCCAGAGGCTCGCTCGGGGGTGACCCAGGCTACGCGCCCGGCTACGGGGTAGCGCTGCGGGTCTTCAGGCAGCGTGAGCAGCACATAGACATCATCGCCCAGACGATAGTCTCGCTGCGTGGGTACAAAAATCCCCCCCTCGGCGAACAAAGGAATATAGGCCGCATAGAGAGCGGCCTTTTCCTTGATCGCCAGCTGCATTACGCTGGGACGGGGGGCGGTAGTTGCGTTCATAGTGGGATTACAAAATTCTTGAAACGGCCGAGCGGCAGCAATTTGTAGAGTAACACCCTGCAAAACATTCACCAAACCCGGCGGCTATGACTCAGCGTGCGGCTCTGGCGGATTTGCCTGAGGTCAATACACTGCGCGCCCGAGAGGCCAGCGCCTCCATCATCAGCCCGGCATTAAAGGGGTGATCGGCCGTGCGTGCAGCCTGCACCAGCTCGCGCGACCATTCGGCCAGCAGCAGCATGGACAGGGGCTTACCCGGCAAATCCGCCGGAGAGAAGTAGCGAGGGGTCGCTCCGCCTGCCAGTGCCATCAGGTCATGGCAGATTTTTTGCAGCGCTTCCACCGCATCCACAGGGCCAAAGACAGCCAGCGCCGCCACATCGCCCTTGGCCAGCTGGCGCGGCAACTGCGCCCAGGCAGCAGCACGGCCTGCATCGCCCGCCATGCGAAGGGCATCGCCGGGGCGGCCGCCCGCAGCTTGCAATGCAGCAGCTGCATCGACTTCGCTCATGCCTTGCGACTGCAGCCATTGCGCAGCTTCTGGCACGGCAGGCCAAGTCATGGTGTGGGCCAGGCAACGGCTGCGAATAGTGGGCAACAGTAGGTGCGATGCCTCGCTGGCCAGCACAAAACGGGCGTCGCCCGGTGGCTCTTCCAGCGTCTTGAGCAAGGCATTGGCCGTGATCGCGTTCATCTGCTCGGCCGGGTAAACCAGCACCGCCTTGCCACGGCCGCGCGCACTGGTGCGCTGGCAGAACTCCACAACATCGCGCATGGCATCCACACGGATTTCTTTGCTGGGCTTGCGCTTTTTGTCGTCAATATCGGCCTGCGCTTTTTCAGACAGCGGCCAGCCCAACTCCATCATCTGCACCTCGGGCATGAGCACGCACAAATCCGCATGGGCACGCACATCAATGGCGTGGCAGCTGGCACATTGACCACAAGCGCCTTGCGCCGACGGCTGTTCGCACAGCCAGGCGCGCACCAAAGACAAGCCCAGCGCGTACTGCCCCAGACCCGAAGGCCCCTGCAGCAGCCAAGCGTGGCCGCGCTGGGCCAGCAACTGGCTGCGCTGCGCAGCAATCCACGGAGCTTCAGCGCCAGACTCGATACCAACCTTGCTCATGCCTTGCTTTCCGCGGTGCTGCTCAGCCAGCCTTTGCCTACAACGGCCTGTGCAATCTGCTCCCACACCGCTTCACGGCTGGTGTTGGCGTCTACGCGCACAAAGCGCTGCGGAGCCGCTTCAGCGCGCTGAGCGTAGCCTTGGGCTACACGGGCAAAAAACTCGCCGGGCTGGGCTTCAAAACGATCGGGCACACGGGCTGTCGCCAGTCGCACGGCTGCCACCTCGGCAGGCAGGTCAAACCACAGCGTCATATCAGGCTCACGCATGAAATTTGATGCCAAATCGGCCTGAAGCGCAGTACCCGTCTGCGCCATGCGCTCCAGAACTGATAGCTGACTCCAGTCAAAACCCCGGCCTGCGCCCTGATAGGCAAAGGTGGCATCGGTAAAACGGTCGCTGATGACCACTTCGCCACGCGCCAACGCGGGCTCGATGACTTGCACCAAATGGTCGCGGCGCGCGGCAAAGGCAATCAGCGCCTCGGTCAGCGGGTCCATGGCGTCATGCAGCATCAGGGCGCGCAGCTTTTCGGCCAGCGGCGTGCCGCCGGGCTCACGCGTCAAAGTGACCACGCGGCCCTGATCACGAAAGGCTTGCGCCAGACCAGCGATGTGCGAGGACTTGCCCGCACCGTCAATGCCTTCAAAACTGATGAACAGACCCTTGGGTGAAGCTGTACTCACAGATATTTCCTCTAGCGCGCTTCATGGCAGCGCCAGCTTGTTGATTCAGACGAGACGCAGGCATCACACACCTGCGACCTTCAAAGATTACTGACCGCGCTGGTAGCGGTTGACGGCCCTATTGTGCTCGTCCAGCGATGCGCTGAAGTGGCTGGTGCCGTCGCCCTTGGCCACAAAATACAGGGCCTTGGTCTGGTCGGGCTGCACCGCTGCCATCAGCGCTGCCTTGCCGGGCATGGCAATGGGCGTGATCGGCAGACCGGCACGGGTATAGGTGTTCCACGGCGTATCAGTCTGCAAATCTCGCTTGCGCAGATTGCCGTCAAAGCTCGCTCCCACGCCGTAGATGACCGTGGGGTCCGTCTGCAGACGCATGCCTATTCGCAGACGGTTGGCAAAGACGCCGGCAATCAGCGCACGATCGGCGGCGCGGCCGGTTTCTTTTTCTACGATGCTGGCCAGCGTCAGCGCTTCATCGGCAGACTTGAGCGGTGTATTGGCCGCGCGCATGGCCCAAGCATCGGCCAAGCGTCTGTCCATAGAATGCATTGCGCGGCGCAGCACCGCCATATCAGAGCTGCCCTTGGCGTAGGTATAGGTATCGGGGAAGAAGCGGCCCTCAGGCATCACGCCCACGCGGCCCAGCGCTGTCATCACGGCTTCATCGCTGAGGCCGGCGCTATCTTGTTTGAGGAATTCTTCTCGGGCCAGCGCAGCGCGCACCTGGCGCCAGTTCCAGCCTTCGACAATGGTCAGCGCGCGCAGGCTTTCTTCACCGCGCGCCAGCTTTTGCAGCAGCTCATAAGGCGTAAGGCCCGTGCTCAGCTCATAGTTGCCAGCCTTGATGGCTCTATCCTTGCCCGAGAGACGAAACCACGCATACAGCAAGCGCGCATCAGTCTGCACACCGGCCTTGACCACGTTCTGAGCCACGCCACGCGGAGTAGTACCGGGTTCGATCTCCAGTTCCAGATTGGGCGCAGTCAAGTTCAGCGGCTGGTTCAGCCACCACCACGCTCCGCCAGCAGCCAGGGCGGCCAAAAGCAACAACAATATCAGTGCACGAATAAGGGCACGCACAGGCTCAATCCATAAAGACGCAGAGCGACGATCATAATTCAGCCATGACCCAGCCAAAGACGCTGCCCCTGAACGGCATGACCCCCATTTCCCATCTTGGTGTGATCCGCGCCGTTGGCGCTGATGCAGCCAGCTTTCTGCACGGCCAGTTGAGCAATGACTTCGTGCTGCTCAAACAGGATCAGGCCCGGCTTGCCGCTTTTTGCACCGCCAAGGGCCGCATGCTGGCCAGTTTCATCGGCTTCAAGCGCAGCGCCGACGAGATTGTGTTGATTTGTGACCGCAGTCTGCTCGCTCCTACGCTCAAGCGCTTGTCCATGTTTGTGCTCCGCGCCCAGTGCAAGCTCAGCGACGCTACGTCAGACTTTGCGCTTTATGGCCTGACGGGCACTGCGGCTGCGCAATACCTGAGCGCGGACTCTGCCCCCTGGGCACTCAAAGCCGAAGGCGAAGCTCATGTGCTGGCGCTCTACCCCGCCGCAGGTAACCAGCGCGCGCTGTGGGTGGCCCCAGCAGGTCAGGCCCCAGCAGGCGAGCTGCTGAGCGAAGACCTGTGGCTGTGGTCAGAAGTGCAAAGCGTGGTGGCCACGCTGTCCGCCCCTGTGGTCGATGCCTTTGTGCCCCAGATGCTTAATTACGAATCGCTGGGCGGCGTCAACTTCAAAAAGGGCTGCTACCCCGGCCAGGAAATTGTGGCCCGCAGCCAGTTCCGCGGCACCCTCAAGCGCCGCGCCTATCTGGTACATGCCGACAAGGCGCTGAGCGTGGGTCAGGAAGTCTTCACCGCCGAAGACCTGGAGCAAGCCACCGGCACTGTGGTGCAGGCTGCCGCTGCTCCTGAAGGCGGCTGGGCTGCCATCGTCTCCATGCAAATTGCCTCGTCCACGCGGGACGACTTGTTTGCTCATGCAGCACTGGCAGAAGACCAGAGCGCCGATATGGCCCACGGTGTGGCGCTGCAGGTGCAGCCACTGCCTTATGAGTTGCTGGCAGACATCTAAGGTTTAAGCCAGCTCCAAAGCATGCCAAGGCCCAGCCTTGGCATTTTTTTGCCCGCTGCCACTACACTTTTACGCATGAGCATTACGTCACCAGACTCTCGCCGTCGCTGGCTGCTGGCACTGGCCTGGGCCTTGCTATGCGCGCTGATGCTGGCTCTGCAATGGTGGCAGGCCCATGCCCAGCAGCAGCGCGAGCAATTCCAGCTGACTCAGACGGTGCAGCGCCAGATGCTGGAAAAAGTAGCCCAGCACAAAGCACACCTGACGGCGCTGACCGCAGTGGCACCACTGCAGGCCACCGAAGAGTCTTCCGCACTGAGCCGGGTCGCTCAGTCGATCAAGACCATCTACCCACGCATTCAGGAGATTCAGCTCGTCACCCCCGCCACGCCGGCCACAGGCAGTTGCCTAGTTCCGGCCGTGGCCCAAGCCGCTGCGCCGCTGCAGGCTCGCGCAAGCACCAGCCTGCCCGACGAACAACATGCGGGCGACTACCTGTTCATCAAAAAAGTAGCATCTCCCGCAGACTGGCTATGCGTTCGCATCCATTCCGCCCACTTGCTGGATGAACATACCCTGCCCGCCAACAGCGGCCTGCGCATTCGCCTCAATGCTCACACACTGCTGGAGCCTCCTCCCCCACTGCAGCAAGCGCGGGTCTTTGGCCAGTTCACACTGGCCGGTTACGACCAGCCGCTTGAAGTGCAACTGCTCACCCGCCCTCAGAACCTGCTGAGCTGGAGCATGGTGCTGATCAGCGTTCTGTTCAGCACGCTTTTGGTGGGCGCTGCCAATCTGATCTGGAAAAGCCGCCAGCAAGCCAGACGCCACCAGCAACGCGCCCAGTTGCTGGCGAACGAGGCACAACTGGCCCATGCATCGCGTGTCAACGGCATGGGCGAGATGGCATCTGGCATTGCCCATGAACTGGCCCAGCCCGTCACCGCCTTGCTAAGCCAGAGCCAAGCCGCCCTGCGCGCCCATGAGCTGGGCAAGCCTGAACTGCTGGCCACCGCCCTGCAGGCCAATGTGCGCGAGGCAAGGCGCGCCGGTGCCATTCTGGAGCGCATGCGCGGCTATATCAGCAACGCGCCCAGTCAGCCCCAACGGATAGATTTGCCTCAGGCCGTCAACCAGGCCTTGCTGCTACTCGATGGCCCGGCCCGCCAAGCCGGTATTGCACTGCGCTGGCAGGCACCGATGCAGCCCTGCTGGGTCTGGGCCGACCCAGTATCACTGGAGCAGGTGCTGAACAATCTGGTGCGCAACGCACTGGATGCGCTAAGCCATGCCGCCACACCCGATGCCAACATTGAAATCACGCTGCGCATAGATGCCAAGCAGGCCTTGCTAACCGTGCAGGACAACGGCCCCGGCGTGGATGCCGCCACCGCCCAGCGCATGTTTGAGCCCTTCTTCACCACCAAGACCGATGGCATGGGGCTCGGCCTGCCGCTTTGCGCCACACTGATGGAACGCATGGGCGGCAATCTGGAATATGTCCACAGCCCACGCGGTGCCTGCTTTGTCATGCATTTGCCGCTGGCTTCTGATGAACTCACTGCACACCCATGATTTATTTGATCGATGACGACCCCTCGGTGCGCGAAGCCCTGCACTTGCTGTTGCAGACCTATGAGCTGCCCGTTACCTGCTTTGAGTCGCCTGCCGACTGCCTGGCTCATCTGGACCGCAGCCAGCCCGGCATTCTGATTACCGATCTGCGCATGCCCATGATGTCCGGCCTGCAATTGCACGAGCAGTTGATGGCACAGGGCGTGGACTGGCCCACGATTGTGATTACCGGCCACGGCGACCTGCACGCCTGCCGCCGCGCCTTCAAGGCCGGGGTGACCGATTTTCTGACCAAACCCATCGAAGAGCAGACCCTGCTGCAGGCCATTGAATCTGCTCAAAACCGCCTGAACCAGCAGGCTGAACGCAATGAAGCCCGCCAGAGCCTGCGCAGCCTGACCGAACGCGAGCGCGAGGTACTGGAGCTGATTACCAAAGGGCTGGGCAGCAAAGAGATTGCCGCCGCACTGGATATTTCAGTGCGCACGGTAGATACGCACCGCGCCAAGCTGGCTGAAAAACTGGGCACGGGATCAGTGGCCGAGCAGACCCGGCTGCTGCTGACGGCTGCAATCTGATCCCCATCGCACTCCGTAGGATTACCGATAGCCATCCGTTGCCTTGCGAATGGGCGGCCACGGCGGCAATCCCTAAAGTTCATTCATCGCTTGATCATCTCTGATCCGAGCCGATCCTCAAGGAGCTTTGACATGAACCAACGCCTGCTGAACACCGCCAAAACCGCCCTCTGCGCCCTCACCGTCACCGCCGCCATGGCTGGCGCGACTGCTGCAACGGCTGCCACCGCATCCACCCGCAGCATTGCCAGCGCTACCGCCGTGCAACTGGCCCAGCAGACCGTGGCCGCCTGCACTGCTGATGGCTATAACGTCACCGCCGCCGTGGTCGACCGTTCTGGCGTGCTGCTGGGCTTGGTGCGTGCCGATGGCGCTGGCCCCCACACCACGCAGGCCGCAACGTCCAAAGCGTTTACCTCGGCCTCATCGCGCAACCCCACCAGCGGCATTGCCAAGGCCATTCAGTCCAACCCTGATGCGGCGGGCATGGCCAATATTCCGGGCTTTCTGGTGCTGGCTGGCGGCGTTCCCGTCAAGATTGGCAACGAGACCATTGGCGCCATTGGCGTAGCCGGTGCCCCCGGTGGTCATCTGGATGAAGCCTGCGCGCAAAAGGCCATCACCTTCCTGAAAGACCAGCTGCAATAACCAGCGGCAATAAGCCGCAAGCCGGGCAATCGCCCACAAAAAAGCGGCCCCATCATTGACTGATGGGGCCGCTTTTTTAGTTTGACCTCAAAACACACCGTAGCGATAAGCCACATAGGCCGCTGCGGCCACTCCGATCAGGCACAAGATTGTCATAACTCGACTCATCGCTCACCTCCATTTTGAGTAAAAACAGGCTCTACCGCATACGCAGAAAGCGCAAGCAGCTATCAATAACAAAGTATCAAAGCACTTGGCGCATGGTGATATGGGGAATGCCCGCCTCTTCATAAGGCTCACCCACCGGCGTAAAGCCAGCGCGCAGATAGAACTTCTCGGCATGGCGCTGAGCGTGAAGCACGATTTCTTTGTCGCCACGGTCACGCGCAGAGGCGACCAGGCTATCGAGCACCATGCGACCCCAGCGGCCACCCCGCACGCTGCGGTCCACGGCCATGCGGCCAATGCGGGCCACGCCCGGTGCATCGCTGACCAGTCGGCCTGTGGCCACAGGCTGGTTCAAGCCGTTAAACAGCACCACATGGCGGGCCACAGGGTCAAACTCATCAATCTCGATCTCACGCGGTACGCCCTGCTCGCGTACAAATACGGCCAGGCGCAGGCGCTCGGCATCGCGGCCCAGATCGTTCCAGCTGCCGGATCGCAAAGTCACAACCTCCTGCCCCGCTTCATACGCGGTCAACAGGTCACGCAGAACCTGCGGCACGGGCTTGGGAGCCTGCGTGGCGGCATCGGCAAACACATAGACCAGCTCCACCGTGTTGAGCAGCTCCATGCCGCGGAAGATACCTGCCTCGAACTGCAGCGAGGTATTGCCCTGCTTGACGCAGCGGATGCCCACATCCAGCACATCGCCCAAGGTGGCTGAGCCGTGAAAGACCGTACCGGCCTTTTTCACAAACATCTCGCCGCCCAGCGATGCAAAACCCGTCTCGTAGGGAATGGCCAGCTGACGCCAGTAGTTGCTGATGGCCACATCGGCGTACATCAGGTAGTGGGCGTTGAAGACGATCTTCTGTGCATCCACCTCGGCCCAGCGCACTTCAATACGGGTAAAGCTGCGGAAATCCTGTCGATTCATATTGCTTTGTCTCTCTCGGTTTAATTCAGTCCAAATGCACTGCGCAAGGCCTGCGCCATATCCTGATGGGCCTGCCGCGCCTCGGCAATCACACGGCCCATCTTGATGAATTCATGGGTCACACCCTTGTAAATTTCAAGCGCTACCGGCACGCCAGCCATGCGCAGCTTGTCGGCATATTCAACCCCCTCATCGACCAGCGGGTCGCACTCGGCCAAGCCTATCCATGCAGGTGCCACATCATCCACATCAGGGGCCAGCAGCGGCGCAAAGCGCCAGTCTTCTCTGTCCTTGGGGTTGGAAATGTATTGCGCAAAAAACCAGGTGATGGAGGGCTCTTCCAGAACCAGTCCATGGGCATAGCGGCGGTGTGAGTCCGTATCCTGGTGCGCAGTGGTGCCGGGGTAAATCAGCAATTGCAGCGCCAGCTTCAGGCCCGCATTGCGTGCCTCAATGGCGCAAGCTGCAGACAAAGTGCCGCCCGCGCTGTCGCCTCCCACGGCGATGCGGCTGGCATCCGCACCCAGACTCGCCGCATGGGCAGCCAGCCACTGAAGCGCATCCCAGGCATCGTTATGGGCCACAGGAAATTGGAACTGGGGAGCCAGCCGGTAATCCAGCGACACCACCATGCAGCCCGCCAGATGCGCCAGCTGGCGGCAAAGCTGGTCATGCGTGGCCACGCTGCCCACGGTAAAACCGCCGCCATGCAAATACAGCAGCACGGGCAGACCAGCGGCAGGGGCTTCATCCCGCGTCACCGGGGCATACAAACGTGCAGGCAGCGTTGCGCCATCGCGTGCAGGTATCTCCAAATCTTCGACACGCGGCAAGGCTTGCTTGGGGATTTCAAGCACGCCAGCGCCAGCCTCGTAGGCCACTTTTGCCGCATCAGCGCCCAGTAGGTACATGGGAGTCCGCGCGGCTCGCTCCATGCGGCGCAGCACATCGCGCATGGAAGTTGTCAGGCTGGCAGGCAAAGCCGCAGAAGAGTCAGGCATGTTCACGATGGATTTTGACAAAAACACAGGCAGGCATTGTGAGGCGCAGACCTCAGCGTTGCATGTCGCCAATTATTCCCCGTAAATCATGAACCCCCGGGCGACAGTGAATCACCACTCAACAGCCACCGCCGATCAATATCAAGGGCATCTTGATGCCGTCTTGATACCGCAGCTGCAAATCTCTACCCGCTCTTGACGGGTGAATTTTTACATTTCTTCCATCGCAACAGGGCGCAATGCAGCGCCTGCGGGAGGAAATGCAATGACATACGACTGGATCGCCACCTTGGCCGTGCTGGCAGCACTGGGCCTGTTTGCCTATTTGGGCTATGCGCTGCTGCGCCCCGAAAAATTTTAAGGGGCTGCCATGCAAGTGCTGCAAGACATCATTTTTGTGAGCCTCACCGTGGTCTGCTTTGTCGGGCTGCTGAGCTTTGTGCGCGCCCTCGCGCGCCTGTAAGGGAGCAAGATCATGTGGCTACCCTGGATCGAATTTGCCGCCGTGCTGACGGCGGTGACGCTGCTGACCATTCCCATGGGGAAATGGCTGGCACGTTGCTTTACAAGTGAGCACCACACGCTGCTGGAGCGGATGAGCTACCGCATCATCGGCGTGAACCCGGCGCAGCGCATGGGCTGGCAAGCTTATGGTGGTGCGCTGCTGATGAGCAATGCGCTGATGCTGCTGCTGGGCTATCTGGTGCTTAGGTTGCAAGAATGGCTGCCGCTGAACCCGCTGGGTATTGCGGCGCAGACGCCCGATCTGGCCTTCAACACCGCCGCCTCTTTCATCACCAATACCAACTGGCAGGCCTATGCGGGTGAAGCCAGCCTGACAAATGCCACGCAAATGGCAGCCATCACCTTTCTGATGTTTGCCGGCGCTACAACAGGTGTAGCAGCTGGCGCAGGTTTTGTGCGCGGTCTGGCACGTTCCAGCAGTCAGGATATTGGCAACTACTGGGTGGACTATGTGCGCGTGTTCTGGCGCGTACTGCTGCCACTGTCCTTTGTCATGGCGCTGGTCTATGTCTGGCAGGGCATTCCACAAACGCTGGATACCCAGACCGTTGCCACCACCCTTGAAAGTGCCAAACAGCAGTTGATGCTGGGGCCGGTTGCCAGCCTGGAAAGCATCAAGCACCTGGGCACCAATGGGGGGGGCTTTTTCAGCATGAATGCGGCGCACCCGTTCGAGAACCCCACGCCGCTAACGAATATGCAGCACATCCTGTCGATGCTGCTGATTCCTGCAGGGCTGACCTATGCCTTTGGCTCCATGCTGCTGCGCCGCAAGCAAGGCTGGGTCTTGTTTGGCGCCTGCATGGTGATGTTTATCGGATTTTTGAGTCTGGTGTTTGTGGCAGAGCAAAACGGCAGCCAGTTGCTGGCCCGCGCCGGTGCAGATCAGCAATACAGTCTGAGTCAGAGCGGCGGCAATATGGAGGGCAAGGAGCTGCGCTTTGGCATTGCCGATACCGCCCTGTTTGTCGCCACCACCACGGCTGCAACGACCGGCTCGGTCAACGCCATGCACGACTCGCTGACGCCACTGGGCAGCATCACGCCGCTGGCGATGATGATGCTCAACTGCGTGTTTGGCGGCGATGGGGTGGGACTGATCAACCTGATCCAGTACGTCATCCTCACGGTGTTTCTGGCCGGCATGATGATTGGCCGCACGCCAGAATTTTTGGGCAAAAAAATCGAGGTGCGCGAGATCAAGCTAGTCATGCTGTCGGTGCTGGCGCACCCGGCAGTCATGCTGGGCCTTACGGCGCTAGCCGTGCTCTGGCCCGATGCCACGGCCAGCCTCAACAACCGGGGCCCACACGGCTTTAGTGAAATTCTGTATGCCTATGCCTCAGCCACAGCCAATAACGGATCGGCCTTTGCCGGGCTGAACGCCAACACGCCCTTCTTCAACACCACGCTGGGCTTGGCCATGCTGGGTGGCCGCTATCTGACGCTGCTTCCTTTGCTGGCCGTAGCCGGCAGCTTGGCCGCCAAGGCCACTGTCCCTGCAGGGCCCGGCACCTTCCCCACGGCCACGCCGTTGTTCATGGGACTGCTGGTGTTTGTTGTGCTGGTGGTGGGCGGACTCACCTTCTTGCCGTCGCTGGCCCTGGGCCCGGTGATTGAGCATTTGCAAATGCTGATCGGCCAACTCTACGCATAAGTAATTTTTTTGCCAAAGGCCTGCAGCCCACGTGCTCGCAGGTCAAGGAGCAAGTCATGACAACTACCAATCTCACACTTTCCAACACTGCCGTGAATGCGCAGCCCGTCCGCTGGCCCCTGCTGCTAGGCAGCAGCCTGCGCGCAGTCGTTCTGGTCCTGCTGGTGGGCGGCATTGCCTACCCCTTGCTAGTCACCGGCATTGCACAGACGGTTCTGCCCCACGCGGCCAATGGCAGCCTGATCGAGCGCAATGGCCAGGTTATTGGCTCGGCACTGATTGGCCAATCTTTCGCGGGTGCGGGTTACTTTCACAGCCGCCCCAGCGCCACCACAGCGCCTGCCCCTGACAAAGAAGGCAGCAGCATCGCCGCGCCCTATAACGCCGGGCTGTCTGCAGCCAGCAATCAGGGAGCGACTCACCAGGGCCTGATGGACAGCGTGAGCGAACGCGTGGCGCAGTACCGGGCTGATAACCGCCTGGCGGCCAGCGCACTGGTGCCAGTGGATGCCGTTACGGCATCTGCATCGGGGCTGGATCCACATATCTCACTGGCCAATGCCCAGCTGCAATTGCCGCGTGTAGCGCAGACCCGTGGTCTGCCGCTAGAGCAAGTCCAACCGCTGCTGCAGCAAGCTACTGAGCAGCGCACGCTGGGCGTGCTGGGTGAGCCGCGCGTGAACGTGCTGCAGCTCAATCTGGCACTGGATGCACTGCAACCCGCTGCCAAGGCCAAGGAGTAAGTCATGAGACATACAACAAGCAAATCACCACTGTTCAGTGCGGCACTGGTGCGTACATCGCTGTGGGATGCGCTGCGCAAGCTGTCGCCGCGCACGCAATGGGCCAACCCGGTCATGTTTGTCGTCTACCTGGGTGCCATTTTGACCACCCTGCTGTGGGTGCAGGCACTCAATGATCCCGCCTCCACCGATGCAGGCTTTACGCTGGCCATTGCACTGTGGCTGTGGTTCACCCTGCTGTTTGCCAACTTTGCCGAAGCTCTGGCCGAAGGTCGCAGCCGCGCCCAGGCCGCCAGTCTGCGCGGCATGAAGCGCGATACCGTGGCCAAGGTACTGCAGCAACCTCGATACGACAGCAGCTGGCTGCCCATGCGTGCCAGCGAGCTGCGCAAGGGCGTGACCTTGCTGGTCGAAGCGGGTGATGTCATTGCACTGGACGGCACGGTCATTGAAGGCGTGGCCTCGGTGGACGAAAGCGCTATCACGGGTGAATCAGCTCCCGTGATTCGCGAGGCCGGGGGAGATTTTTCCTCGGTCACCGGTGGCACTCGCGTGCTGTCGGACTGGCTGGTGGTGGAAGTCACCGTCAACCCCGGGGAATCGTTTCTGGACCGCATGATCTCCATGGTCGAATCGGCCAAGCGCCAGAAAACACCCAACGAGCTTGCGCTAACAATTCTGCTGGTTGGCCTGACACTGGTGTTCCTGCTCGTCATCGTCACGCTGTGGCCGTTCTCGACCTTCGCCGTGGCGCAGGCGGGATCCGGAAACGTGGTGAGCATAACGGTGTTGATTGCGCTACTGGTCTGCCTGATTCCCACCACCATCGGCGGCCTGCTATCGGCCATTGGCGTGGCGGGCATGAGCCGCATGATGCAAGCCAATGTGATCGCCACCTCGGGCCGTGCAGTGGAAGCTGCCGGTGACGTGGACGTGCTGCTACTGGACAAGACCGGCACCATCACCCTGGGCAACCGCCAGGCCAGCGAGTTCTTTGCAGCCCCCGGCGTGAGCATGCAGCAGCTGGCCGAAGCGGCCCAGCTGGCATCGCTGGCCGACGAAACCCCAGAAGGCCGCAGCATCGTAGCGCTGGCACGTGAACACTACGGCCAGCCAGAGCGCAGCGTGGCCGATCTGCAAACGGGGAAACCCGTGGAGTTTGTCCCCTTTACTGCTCAGACCCGCATGAGCGGTATCGATATAGGCCCGCGCAATCTGCGGAAGGGTGCAGCCGATGCAGTGCGCCGCCATCTGGAGGCACTAGGCGGCCAGTTCCCCGGCCAGGTACAGCTGGCGGTGGACAATGTTTCGCGCAAAGGCAGTACGCCGCTGGTAGTGGCCGATGGCGCCAAGGTACTGGGCGTGATCGAGCTCAAAGATATCGTCAAGCCCGGCATGAAAGAGCGCTTTGCCGAGCTGCGCCGCATGGGCATACAGACCATCATGGTGACCGGCGACAACCCGCTCACCGCCGCCGCCATTGCTGCCGAGGCGGGTGTGGATGACTATCTGGCCGAAGCCCGGCCCGAGGACAAGCTGCAGCTGATTCGCAGCCACCAAGCAGCAGGCCGTCTGGTAGCCATGACGGGTGACGGCACCAATGATGCGCCTGCGCTGGCTCAGGCCGATGTGGCCGTGGCCATGAACAGCGGCACGCAAGCCGCCAAAGAGGCTGGCAATATGGTGGACCTGGACAGCAACCCCACCAAGCTCATCGAAGTGGTGGAAACCGGCAAGCAGATGCTGATGACGCGGGGCGCACTGACCACCTTCAGCATTGCCAACGATGTGGCCAAGTATTTCGCCATCATTCCTGCCGCCTTTGTGGGTACCTATCCGCAACTGGCTTCACTCAATGTGATGCAGCTGCACAGCGCAGACTCGGCCATTTTGAGTGCAGTCATCTTTAATGCCCTCATCATCATCGCCCTGGTGCCGCTGGCCTTGCGCGGTGTGTCCTACCGCGCAGTGGGCGCTGCCGTGCTGCTGCGCCGCAACCTGCTGATCTATGGACTGGGCGGGCTGATCGTGCCATTTGTCGGCATCAAGCTCATCGATCTGCTGCTGTCGCTGACAGGGCTGGTATGAGACGTAAATCTTCGACAATGGCAAAACCATGGCCATAAACCCCAGCTCTTTTGCGCAAGCAGCTGCGCGCCCAGACCCAGATGCGCTGGTCGCCCAGTTGCAGGCACAGGCCGAGCAGGCCGCTCGCGGCAAGCTGCGTATTTACTTTGGCTCCAACGCCGGGGTGGGCAAGACCTGGGCCATGCTGGCCGCTGCCCAGCGGGAGCGCCAGTCAGGTCGCAACGTGCTGGTAGGGTTGGTTGAAACCCATGACCGGGCCGAGACCGAACAACAACTGCACGGCATGGATCAACTGCCGCGCCGTGCAGTTGTCTATCAAGGCCGGCAGCTCACCGAATTTGATCTGGATGCCGCGCTGGCGGTCCACCCCGACGTACTGCTGCTGGACGAGCTGGCGCACAGCAATGTAGCCGGGTCACGCCACCCCAAGCGCTGGCAGGATGTGCTGGAATTGCTGGATGCAGGCATTGAGGTCTGGACGACGATGAATGTGCAGCACCTGGAGAGCCTGAACGATGTGGTGAGCGGCATCGTCGGCATACAGGTGCACGAAACCGTGCCAGACCATATCTTTGACGATGCCAATGAAGTCATCGTGGTTGACATCCCGCCTGAAGAACTGCTCAAGCGCCTGAAGGCAGGCAAGGTCTACCCGCTGGAGCAGGCCGAGCGCGCTTCGCACAACTTCTTTCGGCTTGGCAATCTGCTGGCCCTGCGCGAGTTGGCTTTGCGTCGCACGGCCGACCGCGTCGACGAGGACATGCGTGACTACCGGCGCGAGCGTGCCATTGGCGATGTCTGGCCCGCCCGCGAACGGCTGATGGTGGGTATTGGCGGCCGTGCGGGCGACGATGCCCTGGTACGCCAGGTGGCACGACTGGCACGGAGGCTGGAGGCCGAATGGCTGGTGGTCTATGTGGATGCCCCCGAGCGCCAGCATCGCCCAAAGCATGCACAGGCCTCCATGCTCAAAACACTGGCACTGGCCGCCCGCCTGGGGGCGGATACAGCCACAATTCCCGGTGCTGATGTGGCGCAGGCACTGGTGGGTTTTGCCCGCGAGCGCAATGCCAGCCATTTGGTGTTGACCCGTGTGACCCGCACCGGCTGGAAGTGGTGGAGCCGTAGCTTGCCCGAGCAAATCACGCGTTTAGACCCCGGGCTGGATGTACTGGTGCTGTCCGTTCCAGTCAACAAAAAAGAGAGCGCCCTGCGCCCGCCGGTAGAGCGCCAGCGGCCTGTGGCATGGAAAGGCTACTTGGGCGTCACTCTGGCCTGCTTTGCGGCTACGGGCCTGGCCGAATTGCTGCTGCAGGTGTTTGCCCCCGCCAATGTCGTCATGCTGTTTTTGTTGGTGGTGGTGCTGTCGGCCCTGCGCTGGGGACGCGGACCCGGCGCATGGGCGGCACTGCTGTCGGTGCTGCTGTTTGACTTTTACTTTGTGCCGCCGCTCAACTCTTTTAATGTCAACGACACACAATACGTCTTTACCTTCTTCCTGATGCTGGGCGTGGCACTCGTCTGCGGTCAGCTCATGGCCAGACTGCGGCATGAAGCCCGTGTGGCCGCAGAGCGCGAACGCCGCGCCGGTGCGCTGGCCCGGCTGGCGCGTGATCTGTCGGGTGCTCTCACGCAGGCACAGGTGGCAAACATTGCACTGACCACTATGTCAGGCGTATTCGACGCACAGACTGCACTGCTGCTACCCGATGCAGAGGAGCAGCTCCATGTGCAAGCTGACAGCGATGCGCCAGTGGATGCCAGCATTGCCCGCTGGGCCATGGAGCACGGCCAGATGGCTGGGCAAGGCACAGATACGCTGGCCGCAGCGCCCGCTTTGTATGTGCCGCTGATGGCTCCCGTGCGCTCGCGCGGGGTACTGGTCTTGCTGCTACGCACACCTCAGCGACTGAATGTGCCTGAAGAACACCGCCTGCTGGACGCCTGCGCCAGCCAGATAGCTTTAGCGCTAGAGCGCGTGCACTTTGTCGAAGTAGCGCAGCAAACCCAGATTGCCATGGAAGGCGAGCGCATGCGCAACACGCTGCTGTCTGCCGTTTCTCACGATCTGCGCACCCCGTTGACCAGTATTCTGGGAGCCGCCCAGACGGCCTTGCCCCATGCGCCACCGGGTCTGCTGGCTGACATGCTGGGGCAAATCCATAATCAAGCCCAATCCCTGCAGCAACTGGTAGACAACCTGCTGGCCATGGCCCGCCTGCAGCAAGGGGGCGTGCACCTGCAACGTGACTGGATCCCGGTGGATGAGCTGGTGGGCAGCGCACTGGCGCAAATGCGTGAGCGACTGGCCCAGCACCCCGTGCGCACGGCACTACCTGCAGACTTGCCACTTCTGCAAGTCGATGCCCTTCTGATGGAGCGCGTGCTAGTCAATCTGCTGGACAACGCTGTCAAATACACGCCCGCAGGCACCAAAATTACCATCAGCGCGCAGGTGGACGGCAGCAACTGCTTGGTGGTTCTGCAAGATGATGGCCCCGGACTGCCAGCACACATGCCCGCCGACCAGTTGTTTGCCCCGTTCACGCGCGGCGTGACGGAATCTTCCATCTCGGGAATGGGGCTTGGTCTGGCGCTGGCACAGCGCATTGTGCAAGCCCACGGCGGCAGCCTCACCGCCAGTGCCGCCAGTCCCGCAGCCGATGTGCCCGGCACGGCTTTCACCATTTGCCTGCCTGTGCTGCCCCAGCCTCGCCTTGATGAATAATTTCGCATGAACTCCGCCAGCCCCCGCATTCTGTTGATTGAAGACGATGCCAACATTCGCCGCTTTGTGCGGCTGGCGCTGGAAGACGAAGGCTGGCAAGTCTTTGAAGCCGAGACCGCCAAACGCGGCCTGATTGAAGCGGCCAGCCGCCAACCCGATGCCGTGGTGCTGGATCTGGGTCTGCCCGACGCCGATGGCAAGACCGTCATCAGTGAGCTGCGCAGCTGGAGTCAGTTGCCGATTCTGGTGCTCTCGGCGCGCGATCATGAGGATGAAAAAGTGGCCGCGCTGGATGTCGGTGCCGATGACTACCTGAGCAAACCCTTTGGCGTACCCGAGCTACTAGCCCGCCTGCGCGTCATGCTGCGCCGCCGCCATCAGGCACCCGCCCAGCAACCCAGCAGCGAGGTGCAGTTTGGCGATGTGCACGTCAACCTTGCCACGCATGAAGTGCGCAAGGCCGGCGCGCCCATACACCTGACCCCCATTGAGTTTCGCCTGCTCGCCGCGCTGATCGCCGGGCAAGGCCGCGTGCTGACCCATCGTCAGCTGCTGCTGCAAGTCTGGGGGCCAGAGTATCTGGATCGCCCCCACTACCTGCGGGTCCACATGGCCAATCTGCGGCAAAAAGTGGAAACCGATGCGGCGCAGCCCACGCACCTGATGACCGAGCTGCAGGTGGGCTATCGCCTGATTCTTGATTCGACGCATCGTTGAGCGGTACAGACTGAGTATGTTGAAACACTTTTTTGCTTTCCCGCTGCCATGACCCACACAGCTCATGTCCCCGGCGCGACGATTTAGACATGGTCCTCAGGGTTTGCGTTCTTGGTCCTGAGCCTGAGGACTTCTAGATTGTTCTGATCTCTGTTTCGACCGAATAAGCAAGCTATGGCTTTTATCAACTACGTCACCCAGATCCAGTTTGACTTTGGCGCCATCCAGCTGCTGCGCGCTGAATGCGAGCGCGTGGGCATTACCAAACCGTTGATCGTGACCGACCCCGGCGTCAAAGCTGCAGGCATTTTGCAAAAAGCGGTGGATGCGCTGGGTGGCCTGCCCCATGCGGTGTTTGACCAGACGCCTTCAAACCCCACAGAAGCGGCTGTACGTGCAGCGGCTGAAATCTACAAAACCCAGCATTGCGACGGGCTGATTGCCGTGGGCGGTGGCAGCGCCATTGATTGCGCCAAGGGCGTGGCCATTGCCGCCACGCATGAAGGCCCT
>ERZ724504.294-NODE-294-length-28245-cov-11.618304_pt1 | contig 28245 bp, 23 predicted proteins | sample MGYA00376037_ERZ724504 | MGnify/ENA primary metagenome ERZ724504 (study PRJEB28724, sample SAMN07190888) | wastewater metagenome | isolation source: influent of sewage treatment plant in Hong Hong | place: USA: Christiansburg, Virginia | collected 2016-03-01 ... | reverse complement strand
TGCACATCATCCGCAGCATCATCGACCGCGCCTGGAGCCCCCTGCCATGAAACTCGTCGTCTCGCTCACCAGCCCCTACGCCCGCAAGATCCGCATCGTACTGGCCGAAAAGGCCCTGCCCTACGCGCTGGAGGTAGACATCCCGTGGCTGGCTGAAACCAGCGTGCCCGACTACAACCCGCTCGGCAAGGTGCCGGCCCTGATCGCCGACGATGGCGAAGTCTGGTACGACTCGCCGGTCATCGCCGAATACCTCGAAACCCAGGGCGGCCCGGCCCTGCTGCCGGCCGAGCGCCTCGCCGCGCTGCCGGTGCGCCAGACCGAAGCGCTGGCCGACGGCATCACCGACGCTGCGGTGGCAGCCTTCCTCGAAAGCCGTCGCCCGGCCGAACAGCAGGACGCCGCCAGCATCGCCCGCCAGCTCACCAAGATCCGCCGCGGCCTGGCGGCACTCGAAGAACGCCTCGGCCAGCGCAAGGGTTTCGGCGGCAACGATCTCAACCTGGCCGACATTGCGGTGGGTTGCGCCCTCGGCTACCTGGATTTCCGCTTCCCGCAGATCGACTGGCGCGGCACGCACCTGCCGCTGGCCTCGTGGGCCGCACAGGTCTTCGCCCGGCCGTCCTTCGCCGACAGCGTTCCGCCGCCCGTCTGATGCCGCTCGAAATCGCCGGTCTCGTCAAACGCTTCGGTGAAGGTGCCGAGGCGAAGGACGTGCTGCGCGGCCTCGACCTGCGCCTGCGCCCCGGTGAGTGCTTCGCCCTGCTCGGCCCCAACGGCGCCGGCAAGACCACCACCCTGCGCTGCGCCCTCGGCCTTACCGTACCCACGGCCGGCAGCATCCACCTGTGCGGCCTGCCGGTACCGGACCAGGCCCGCGAGGCCCGGGCGCGGGTTGGCGTGGTGCCGCAGATCGACAGCCTCGACCCGGACTTCACCTGCGCCGAAAACCTGATCGTCTTTGCCGGCTACTTCGGCATCCGCGAAAGCGAGATCCGCCCGCGCATCCCCGAACTCCTCGCCTTCGCCGGCCTGGAAGGCAAGGACAAGGCGCGCATCCAGTCCCTGTCCGGCGGCATGAAACGCCGCCTGACCCTCGCCCGGGCGCTGGTGAACAAGCCGCAACTGCTGCTCCTCGACGAGCCGACCACCGGCCTCGATCCGCAAGCCCGGCACCTGATCTGGGAACGCCTGCGGCGCCTGACCACCGAAGGCACGACGATCCTGCTGACCACCCACTTCATGGACGAGGCCGAACGCCTCGCCGACCGGCTAGCCATCCTCGACAACGGCCGCCTGCTGGCCCAGGGCAGCCCGCGTGAAGTCATCGCCGCCCACATCGAGCCCCAGGTGGTGGAAGTGTTCGGCGACTGGAAGCCCGGCGGACAGCCCGACTCCGGCGCCGCCGCGTGGGCCGCCGCCCATGCAGGTGCCCTCAGCCGGCGCTGCGAAATCAGCGGCGAAACCGCCTTCTGCTACACCGACGACGCCGCCCCGCTCCTCGCCCACCTGGCTCATCAACCCGGCCTGCGCAGCCTGCACCGACCCGCGAACCTTGAAGACGTGTTCCTCAAGCTCACCGGCCGGGAGCTGCGCGACTAGCCCCTCGCGGGGACGACGAATCAAACCGGAAACGCACGCCGAACCCATGCCGCAGGGCTCCCACTCCCTTCCCGCCTCCCTCGATTGCGCCGAGATCCTCGACCAGTTGTCTGTCGCCCTGGCCCTGGTAGACGAAGCGAATGGCCGCTTCGCCAAGGTCAATCGTGCCTTCACGGCCAGCTTCGGCGAACCCGCCGGCACTTTCCAGGAATGGTGGGCCCACATTCACCGGGATCCCGAAGCCCTCGACGTGCTGCGCGGAGACTGGACCGACCGGCTGTCGCAGGGCGGCCAGGAGAACATCGAATCCGACATGCACGGCATGGACGGCCATCTCCACCACATCCGCACCCAGATCCAGAGCCATGCCGGCCACCTGCTGCTGTGCTTCGTCGACCTCACCGACAACGACAACCGCCAGGACCTCCTCCGCCAGGCCCTGGCCGAGATGGAAACCCGCTCCACCACCGATCCGCTCACCGGCCTGCTGACCCGCCGGCGTCTCGAAGAAGCCTCGGCCAGCGAGATGCACCGCTTCCGCCGCTTCGGCCACCCGATCTCGCTGATCATCGCCGACATCGACCACTTCAAGCTGGTCAACGACGCCTTCGGGCACCTGGTCGGCGACGAGGTGCTGGTGGAGTTTTCCCTGCGCCTGTCCACCGAATGCCGCGATCTGGACGTGATCGGCCGTTACGGCGGCGAGGAGTTCGTGATCCTGCTGCCCAGCACGCCGCTGGCAGGTGGCGTGATCCTCGCCAACAAGCTTCGCCAGGCCGTCTGCGGCACGCCGTTCGAGGCCGTCGGCCCGGTCAGCGCCAGCTTCGGCGTGGCCGAATGCCTCACGGACGAGAGCTGGCACGACTGGCTGTCGCGGGCCGACAAAGCCCTCTACAAGGCCAAGGCCGGCGGACGCAACCTGGTCGTCGCCGCCCCGGAAAGCGTCTTCGACGATCATCACATCAAGCACCGCAACCGCCTCGACCGGCTGACCTGGGAGGACGGTCACTGCGTCGGCGATCCGGTCATCGATGCCCAGCACCGCCAGCTCTTCGTGCTTGCCAACCGCCTCCTGCAAATCGTCCGCGAAGCCGGCCCAGCGGCCGAACTGCACGCCACCATCCGCGAATTGAGCCAAGCCACCGGACGCCACTTTCGCGACGAGGAAGCCATCCTCAAGGCCCTCGGCTACCCCCGTTGCGACCAGCACGCCAAGGCCCACCGCATCCTCACCGCCAAGCTCGACGCGCTGTCGAGCCAGAGCGCCCTGGGCAGCCTGCCCACCGCCAAGCTGATCGAATTCCTCGCCTACGACCTGGTGGACCACCACGCCCTCGGCGCCGACCGCGACTTCATCCCGTGGCTGCGCGTGGGCGCCCGCAACGATGCGCCGCCGGCCGCAAACTGACCCCTCCCTGCCCGATGTCCCTCGCCACCGCCCACTTCGCCCCGCCTGTGCTGTCCCTGCGCCTGTTTGCCGTCTGGCGGCGCAACTTCCTGGTCTGGCGAAAGCTCGCCCTGCCATCCATCGTCGGCAACCTGGCCGACCCGGTGATCTACATGCTCGGCCTCGGCTACGGCCTCGGCATGCTGGTGCCGCAGGTCGAAGGCGTGTCCTACATCGCCTTCCTGGCCGGCGGCACGCTGTGCTACTCGACGATGAACGCCGCCACCTTCGAGGTGCTGTACTCGGGCTTCTCGCGCATGCACGTGCAAAAAACCTGGGAGGCCATCATGAACGCCCCGATTGCGCTGGATGACATCGTCGCCGCCGAACTGGTGTGGGCGGCCAGCAAATCGTGCCTGGCCGGCGTGGCCATCCTCGCGGTGATCGCCGCCTTCGGCTTCACCGCCTCGCCGCTGGCCCTGGCGGCCATTCCGGTGGTCTTCCTCACCGGCCTGTGCTTTGCCGCCCTCGGCCTGATCATGACCGCCCTGGCGCCGAGCTACGATTTCTTCATGTACTACTTCACCCTTTTCATCACCCCGATGACCTTGCTCTCCGGCGTCTTCTTCCCGCAGAACCAGCTCCCGGAGACGGTGCGCAGCATTGCCGAACTGCTGCCCCTCAGCCACGCCGTCAGCCTCGTGCGCCCCCTGCTGCTCGGCCAGATGCCGACGCAGATCGGTCTGCATGTGGGCGTCCTGGCGACCTTCACGGTGGTCGCCTTCTGGCTGGCCCTCGCCCTGACCCGCCGCCGTCTCCTCAAGTAGCTCTGTCATGACAAGCACCGATGAAATCCTGCTGGTCCTAACCAGCCTGCCCGACGCCGACAGCGCCCAGCGCATCGCCCGCCTGCTGGTGGAACAGCATCTGGCCGCCTGCGTGAACATCCTCGCCCCATGCACCTCGGTGTATCGCTGGCAGGACAACATTGAAACCGCCACCGAAGTGCCGCTGCTCATCAAGACCAGCCTGTTGTGCTACCCGGCCCTGCAGGCGGCACTGACCGAAGCCCACCCCTACGAACTTCCCGAGATCATCGCAGTCCCTATCCACAAGGGCCTGCCCGCCTACCTGAGCTGGGTGGGTGCCGAAACCGCCGAACACCGGTCCTGATCCCCGTTTCTTGATCCATCCCGGAGCGGCGCGCCAGCGCTGCCCCTAAACTGCCGGCCATGATCCGAATCCGCCTCTTCTTCCTGCCCCTCGTCTGCGCCCTGCTCGCCCTGGTGGGCAGCTTCGCCCACGCCGCCGGCGAACCCCTGCCGCCCGACCAGGCCTTCCGCGTGTCCGCCCGCGCCCTCGACGACAAGACCGTCGAAGTCCGCTTCCTGGCCGCCGACGAGTATTACCTGTACCGCCACCGCTTCAAGTTCGAAGCCGACGGTGCCACGCTGGGCCCCGCGGTGCTGCCCCCCGGCAAGCCCAAAAAGGACGACGCCTTCGGCGAAGTCGAAATTTATCGGGGCGAGCTGCGCGTCCCGCTGCCCATTACCTCCGGCACACCGCCCTTCACGCTGACCGTCACCAGCCAGGGCTGCGCCGACATGGGCATCTGCTACCCGCCGCAAAGCCAGACCCTGCAGATCGCCGCCGCCAGCGCCAGCGGACAGGGCGGCTTTCTGGCCCGCGCCCTCGGCACCGCCGCACCCGGACAGAGCAGCGCAGCGGCCCCAACGGCCGCCGCCGACGAGCACGACGAATCCGGCCGCATTGCCCGCCTGCTCGACGGCGGCAGCACCGTGGCGATCCTCGCCAGCTTCTTCGGCTTCGGCCTGCTGCTGGCCTTCACGCCCTGCGTGTTCCCGATGATCCCGATCCTGTCGGGCATCATCGTCGGCCACGGCCACGCCATCTCGAAGGGCCGCGCCTTCAGCCTGTCCGGCCTGTACGTGCTGGGCATGGCCCTCACCTACGCGGCAGCAGGCGTCGCCGCCGGGCTGTCCGGCACCTTGCTGTCGGCAGCGCTGCAGAACCCGTGGGTGCTCGGCACCTTCGCGCTGGTCTTCGTGGTGCTGGCCTTCTCGATGTTCGGCTTCTACGAGCTGCAACTGCCGACCGCCATGCAGAGCCGGCTGTCCGACAGCGCCAACCATCAAAAGGGCGGCTCGCCCGGCGGCGTGATCGCCATGGGCGCCCTGTCGGCGCTGATCGTCGGCCCCTGCGTCGCCGCCCCGCTGGCCGGCGCCCTGCTCTACATTGCCAAGAGCGGCGATGCGGTCTTCGGCGGCATCGCCCTGTTTGTCATGGCCCTCGGCATGGGCGCCCCGCTGATCGTCGTCGGCGTACTGGCACGCAGTGCGCTGCCCAAGCCCGGGCCGTGGATGGAAGGCGTCAAGCGCGCCTTCGGCGTGATGCTGCTCGGCGTGGCCGTATGGCTGGTATCGCCGGTGCTGCCCAGCGTCGTGCCGATGCTGGCCTGGGCCGCCCTGCTGATCGTCCCGGCGATTTACCTCCATGCCCTCGACCCGCTGCCGCCCCACGCCAGCGGCTGGCAGCGTTTCTGGAAAGGCTTCGGCGTGCTCGCCCTGATCACCGGCGCAGCCCTCTTCATCGGCGCCCTGGCGGGTTCCCGCGATCCGCTGCAACCGCTGGCCATCCTGCGCGCCCAGGCCGCCACCGCCCCGGCGGCCAGTGAAACAAGCTTCCAGCGCGTCCGCTCGGTGGAAGAGCTCGACCAGATCCTGAAGACCGCCAGCCGCCCGGTGATGCTCGATTTCTACGCGGACTGGTGCATCTCCTGCAAGGAGATGGAGCGCTTCACCTTCGCCGACCCGGCGGTGGCCAAACGTCTCGAACGCTTCCAGCTGATCCAGGCCGACGTCACCGCCAACAGCGACGCCGACAAGGCACTGCTCAAGCGCTTCAGCCTGTTCGGCCCGCCGGGCATCATCTTCTTCGATGCCGGCGGCGCCGAACGCAACACGCTGCGGGTCATCGGCTTCCAGCCAGCGGAAACCTTCGGCAAGGTACTCGACGCCGCCCTCGGCGGCTGAGGCGCGCGATGCCACAGCACCCCTGGTGGAAAGGCCGGCGCGGCGAGTGGTATGTCGCGATGCAGGCGGTGCTGTTCGGGCTGGTGATTTTCGGTCCGACGGGTAGCGACCTGCATGCGTGGCCGCGCGCACTGGCGACGCTCGCCACCCCGCTCGGGCTGGCCCTGGTGGCAGTTGGCGGACTGATTGCCGCGGCGGCGGCCCTCAAGCTCGGCCCCAACCTCACGCCCCTGCCTCATCCGAAAGACGATTCCACGCTGGTGGACAGCGGCCTCTACGGCCTGGTGCGCCACCCGATCTACTGCGGCCTGATCCTCGCCGCCTTCGGCTGGGCCCTGTACGTGCAGGGCTGGCTGACACTGGCGTGGGCGGTCGTGCTGCTGGTCTTCTTCGACATAAAATCGCGACGCGAGGAAGCCTGGCTGCTGGCGCGCTTTCCGGCCTACGCCGATTACCGGCGACGGGTCTGCAAGCTGATTCCCTTCATTTACTGATCGCCAGCATCGCGCCAGTGGATGAAACTGCGGCTGGCCTTGCGCAGAAAATCCATTTGCCCCTGGAAGGCCCGGCAGCCGCGGCAGAACAACAGGTGGAAGCGCAAGGCGAAGCGTTCGCGCCGGCTCAAGGGCCGGTCGAGGGCTTCGGACAGCAAATGGGTGGTGTGCTTGCAACTCAGCATGGCTGTGCCTCCCCGGCGAACCAGCCCTGATTGAGGCATTGCCGCAAGCCCGCCCGGGCCCGGTGCAGGATCACGTTGCAATTGCTGGTCGTCAGGGCCAGCGTGGTGCAGATCTCGTCGGTTTCGAAGCCCAGGAATTCGCGCATCATGAAAACCCGCGCCGTACGGGCGGGGAGTATCTCCAGACAGGTTTCAAAAACATGCCAGAACTGGCGCTGCTGCAGCGCCTCTTCGGGATCGCCCCAGGGTTTGGGACGGCTTTGCGGGCTCCAGTGGGCGTTCTCCTTGAACAGCGCGTCGAAGGCTTCGTCGAGCTCCGACTCGTCGCGCTCCAGGCTGGAAATCTGCACGGTGCGCCCGCGCTCGCGCAGGGCGTCGATGATCTTGTGACGCAGGATGGTGAAGATCCAGGTCTTCAGGGCCGAGCGCCCGGCAAAACGGTCGATGCCGCCAAGGGCCGCCTCGATGGCTTCCTGCACCGCGTCTTCGGCGCCGGAATCATCCTGCAACTGCAGCCGGGCGAACTTCAGCATCTGCGGCCTGAAGCCCGAAATGATCTCGGCGTTTCTGGTATCGGTCATGGTGTGAATGGAATGAACGGCGGCCGGAGCAGCATAGCAAGGAAGCCGCGCGTCAGCCCTCCGATCGCACCCCCAGGATCACGCCCAGCCGGGCCAGCTCGACCAAGCTCTGGCGCCCGAATTCGATGAAGGCCGGATCGGCGGCGCAACCCAGCATGGCCCCCAAGCGCATGATCGCCTCCCGCCCGCTGCCGGCCTCCTCGCCCAGCACCGCCAGCAAACAGGCCGTGGCCGGGCTGACTTCCATGAAGCGCACTTCATCACCGGCATCGCGATACACCAGCAGATGCACCGGCGCCGGACGCCGCGGGCGAAAGTCCGGGCCGATCTTGTGCACGGGCCACTGGAAGCCCAGCGACAACAGCGCCGGATTCACCACCGGCACGCCGTCGAGCAGATCGCCGGTGGCATCGCAATCCGGCGGGCGCACGTCCGTCACATCCACCGCCAGTTCGGCCCACTCGTAGCGGGCCAGCTCGACGAACCAGCGCGGCAGGGGCTGGCGGCAGGTGGATTCGAGGTAGTCGACGAACTCCCGCGGGATTTCGCGGAACCACGAGCTACGACACGGCCAGTCGCGAAAGAAGGCCCGGCACAGGCGCGTCCAGCGGGCCTCGCCGAGACAGGCGCGGGCCACCGGAAAGCAGCGGTCTACAAAACCGCGCAGGTTGTTGAAGAGGAGTTCTTCGTAAACGGCCATGCGCCACCGGGGCACGCCGGCGGGCAGCGGCGCCCGGGTGCCGGCACGAATACGGCGGCCGAAGGATGTCTGAAAGGCCTGCAGCGCGCTCATGCCGTCACCGCCAGCAGCGTGCCCGCCCGCGCCTGCAGGCGGGCGATCTGTGCCACCTCGGCGCCCAGTTCGGCCAGCGGCGGAAAGTGGAAATCCCGTTCCAGACAGGTCGGCACCACGCCGGTCCGGCGGTAGGCGGCTTCCAGCAGCGCCCACACGTCGTCGATCACTTCGGCGCCGTGGGTGTCGATGAGCAGCCCGTCGGGCTCGGTGTAGTGGCCGGCCACGTGGATGTAGCAGGTGCGCTCCAGCGGCAGATCGTGCAGAAAGCGGAAGGGGTCGAAGCCGAAGTTGCGGGCATTGACCAGAATGTTGTTCACGTCGAGGTGCAGCAGGCAATCAGCCTCCTCGACCACCGCACGGATGAACTCGGCCTCGCCCATCTCGGCGCCCGGCGGTGCCACGTAGTACGAGGCGTTTTCGATGCCGATGCGCCGGCCCAGCACGTCCTGCGCCTGACGGATGCGCGCGGCGGTCCAGCGCACCGCTTCGCTGGTGCACGGCAGCGGCAACAGGTCGTAGAGCTGGCCGGCGTCGTTGCTCCACGACAAGTGCTCGGTGTAGAGGTCGATGCCGTGTTCGCTCATGAAGGCGCAGGTCTGTTGCAGCAGCGCGATATCCAGGGGCAGCATGCCACCCAGCGACAGGGACAGCCCGTGGCAGACAAAAGGGTAGCGCTCGGTGAAGACGCGCAGTTGCCGTGCCGAACGGCCGCCCATGCCGGCCCAGTTTTCCGGGGCCAGCTCGAAGAAATTCACTGCCTCCGGCACGCCGGCTTCCAGCTCGGCCAGCAGTTCGCGGCGAAAGCCGAGTCCGGCGCCGTGCAGCTTGCGACTGTGCATGTCACGCTCTCCTGACTGCCGGGGGCTGGCTCGCGCCGCCGCCCGGCTACGGCTCATCGATTACTTCTTGTCGCCACCACACTTGCCGTCGGCTTTTTTGTCGCCACCGCAGGAGCCGTCGGCCTTCTTGTCCATTTTCTTGTTCGCGGCGCAGGAACCGTCTGCTTTTTTGTCCTTCTTCTTGTCGGCGCCGCAGCTGGCGTCCTTCATCTTGGGCTCTTCCTTCATTTTGGTATCGGCCTGGGCGAGCTGGTAGCCACCTTCGAGGGGCGTGGCAGCAAAGGGGTTTTCGCCGGCATGGGCGGCCGTGCCAAGGGCGAAGGAAGCCAGCAGGGAAGCGGTAATGGCGGAAGTGGTTTTCATGATGATGCTCCTGTCGAGTGGGGGTTGCAGCCCTGCCGGAAGCCCGTCTGGCGACCGCGAAAAATCAGGTGCTGGCGATTAGTCGTGGCAAGCGGGGCGTTTCTTACACGCACTGCGCAAATAATTTGCGGCGAGGGCTGCGGGTATGATCGTGCATCCTTCGCCAGCCTGCCCGCCTTCATGTCGTCTCCCGCCTCCGCGTCGCGCCAGACACCGCTCCAGGCCACGCCCCACAGCCGCCTCGAAGACGTGCAGGGGATGCTGACAGGCTGCCTGTTCGTGGCCCTGTCGATCATCATGTTTCGCGAAAGCCGCCTTCTGCTGGGGGGCACCACCGGGCTGGCCTTCCTGCTGCATTACCTCGGCGGCTGGCGCCTGGGGCCGGTGCTGTTTCTGATCAACCTGCCGTTCTACGTGTTCGCCTACAGGGCGCTGGGGCGGGAATTTGCGCTGAAGACTTTCTGCGCGGTGGGGGTGCTGTCGCTGTACACCGAAGTGCTGCCCGGCCTGATCGCCTTCTCGCGGCTTGATCCGGTCTTCGCGGCGATCATGGCCGGCCTGCTGGCGGGCATCGGCATCCTGATCCTGATTCGCCACGGGGCCAGCCTGGGCGGACTCGGGGTGCTCGCCATCTACCTGCAGAAAACCCGTGGCTGGCGCGCCGGCACGGTGCAGATGCTCGGCGACTGCGTGATCCTCAGCCTCGGCCTGCTGGTGGTGTCGGCCGGCCAGGTGGCGCTGTCGGTGCTGGCAGCCGGGGCGCTGAACCTGGTCATCGCGGTCAATCACCGGCCCGGACGCTACTTCGGCGCCTGAAGCTGCGCGGGCGCAGGGCGTAAACCCGTCAAAGCTCACCGCGTCAGCATGAAACGACCATCGTTGATGGTGGTGAAGAAGACCTTGCGCTGGGTGTCGCCGAACTTGTCGAAGGCGATTTCCTGCTGCAGCCCCTGGTAGGGCCCGTGGCGCAGAAGTGCATCCTTGACGCTTGCCTTGCCCTCGCGCCGGCCCAATGCCGCAAACAGCACGGTCGCGGCGTCGTAGGCGGAGACGCTGCTGTAACCGGGGGTTTTCTGGAAGCGCTTGAAGTAGGCCTCGCGGAAGGCCGTATAGCGGGGCGAGTCGTCATCGCGATTGTAGTTGAGGACGATCACCAGCCCCTCCACCATCTTGCCCCCCAACTCCAGCAGTTGCTCCGTGGCCGCCCACTCCGAGGCGCCGATCGGCAGGGCCGGTGCCAGCCGGCGTGAATGCTGGGCCAGGCGTGCCACATCGATGGCGCCGGCGATATAGAAAAGTCCGTCCGGACGCCCCTTGAGCATGTCACCGACCACCGCGCCGAAATCCACGTTGGGCCGCGACTCGAAAGGCACTTCGGCCACCAGGGTGCCGCCGGCATCGCTAAAGGCCTGGCGGAACTCATCCAGCCAGGATTGGGTGAAGGAGCGGTTGCGCACATCGAAGGCCACCGCAATCCGGCGCTGGCCAAGGCCGTACAGCACGCGGGCGTAGTCCCGGGCGTTGTCGCGGGTGGTCCGGTTGATGCGGACAAGGTTGTCGTCCTTATGATAAAAATCCATCGACGTTAGCGTGGGGCTGATGGCCAGCGTATTGGTCTTTGCCAGAACCGGCAGCAGCGCGGCGGCAACGCCACTGGTAAAGGGTCCGATCACCGCTTCGACCTTTTCGGCAGCCAGTTCAGCCGCTGCACGGGCCGCCGTTTCGCGGTCCTGCGCGTCGTCGCGGGAAACCAGTTCGAGCTTGCGCCCGTTGATGCCACCGCTCCGGTTGACCTGTTCGATGGCAAGGATCACACCATTCTGGCCCGCCTGACCGACATCCGAATTGCGATCCGACAGACCACCCACAAAGCCGATTTTGAGTGGCTCCGGCGGACTGCAAGCCGCGAGGAGCAGACACATCGACGCGGCAGCAAAGTGCCAAGCCTTCATTTCCAGGTCCTTTGACGAGGATCGGACAGTCCGACCTTTTCGACTATGATACTTTTGTCAATAATATCATTTATAATGATTTTATTGAATTGGCCGAAAAAAGACCGCACACAACCAAGGCCGCGCGAGGCCAGACTCACCCCACTTAACCGAAACTGGAGCGGAATCCAGCCATGTTCCCTCTCTTCATGTCCGGAACGCGCAAGAAGATATGGCGGGCATCCTTGCGCCTGCGCTTGATAACGCTCGGCCTCGCCCCCCTGCTCGTCGCCTTCCCGATCATCCTGGGCATCCTGACCATTGCCGGCGGACAAATCTTCGACAAGCTGCTGATCACCAACGCACGCGGCAATCTGGCCAGCGCTCACACCTACATGGAGCAGGTGCGCAGCCAGACACTCCAGAACATCGAGGAAATGGTCCGCTCGGATCGCCTCAACCACATGCTCGACGAGCTGGCCGGCGAGGCCGGCAAGGTTCGCAGCGTGCCCATCGACCAGGCACTGGCGGCCCGGGCCGATGCGGCGCGCCTCGACTTCATGATCATCGCCACCCAGGACGGACGGGTCATTGCCTCCAGCACCGGGCTGGAGGCCGGCAGCCGGCTGCCGGAGAGCTATGTCTCCCGCCAGGCCGCCACCGGCGTACCCAGCTCGGCGTACGAACGCTTCAGCGCCGACATGCTGGGCGCCCTGTCACCCGACCTGCCCGATCGCGCGCACATCCACAGCAACGAGCCATCCGGCTACGAACACAACGCACAACTCGAGACACGCGGCCTGCTCATCAATGCGGCAGCGCATTTCGCGCTGACCAACACCCACCCCGACGCCATTCTCATAGGCGGCGTGCTGCTCAACAACAACCTCCCGATGCTGGACCGCATCCGTGACGTGGTCTTCCCGATCAATGCCCGCTTCGGCGAAGGCGGCGGGGTGATGTCGATCTTTCTCGACGACCTTCGGATCAGCACCTCGGTGACCCGGAAAAACAGCCTGCGCGCCATCGGAACACGGGCGCTGCCGGCCATCCGCGAAGAGGTCATCAACAAGGGGAACGCCTGGGTACGACGCTCGGACGTGCTGGATAGCCAGCAGATCGCCGGTTACGATGCCATTGTCGATGGCGACGGGCAGCGCATCGGCATGGTGGGCATCAGTTTCCCGGAAGAACAGCTGCAGAACGAAAAATGGCTGCTGACCGCCAGCGTGGCAGGCCTCCTGGCCCTGAGCATGCTCGCCCTGTCCTTCTCCTTCCTGCGAGGCGCCGGTGACTTCACCCGGCGGCTGTCGAAGATCACCGACACCATGAAGGCCATTCACGGCGGCAATTACACGGCACGCGTCGCCGCCGATGCCGAAACCGACGAGATCGCCCAACTGGCTCGTCACTTCAACGAACTGCTTGACGCCCTGCATGCCCAGAACCTGGCCAGACAGCAGGCCCAGCAGGCGATTGTCGAGGAGGCTTCGCGCCGCCGTGCCCTGTTTGAAATGGATCGCGACGGCATCGTCGTGCTCAATGACGACTGCAGCGTCTTTGAAGCCAACCCGCAGTTTGCCGCGCTGCTCGGCTACACGCCGCAAGAGCTGGTCAAGCTGCACGTATGGGACTGGGAATCGTTCTACACCCCGGAGCAAGTGCAGAAAATAATCGTCTCGATCAGACCCGAGGGCGAAGCTTTCGAGACCATTCATCGACGCAAGGACGGCAGCACCTATCCGGCAGAGATCAAGTCGAGCCAGGTGCAGTGGGGCGGCAAGACCTATGTGATGTGCCTGGTCCGCGACATCACCGATCGCCGGCAGCTCGACGCCGAACTGCAGCAGCACCGCCACCACCTTGAAGAACTGGTGGCCAAGCGCACCCTCGAACTGGCCGCCGCACGGGACGAAGCAGAGAGCGCCAACCGGGCCAAAAGCGCCTTCCTGGCCAACATGAGCCATGAAATCCGCACCCCGATGAACGCCATCATCGGCTTGTCGCACCTGCTCGACCGGGACATCACCGAACCCCGGCAGGCCGACCGGGTGAAGAAGATCGGCACGGCCGCCCAGCACCTGCTGCGCATCATCAACGACATTCTCGATCTGTCGAAAATCGAAGCCGACAAGATCCGCCTGGAATCGATCGACTTCCCCCTGCGCGCGCCCCTCGAAAAGGCCGAGAGTCTGTTGCGCGAAAACGCCGGTCAGAAGGGCCTGACCCTGCACCTGGAGATCGATCCAGCGCTCCCGCAGTACCTGCGCGGCGACCCGGTACGGATCGAGCAGATCCTGGTCAACTTCCTGTCCAACGCGGTCAAGTTCTCCACCCACGGCCACATCACCCTGCGCGCCAGCCAGATCGAAGCCGACCCGCACACGGATCTCGTCCGCCTCGAAGTGCAGGACGAAGGTATCGGCCTGAGCGCGGCGCAACAGGAAGCCGTCTTCCAGGCTTTCGAGCAGGCCGACAACTCGACGACCCGCAAGTACGGCGGCACCGGTCTCGGCCTGGCCATCAGCAAGCGCCTGACCGAACTCATGGGGGGCGAAATCGGCGTCACCAGCCACCCCGGCCAGGGCAGCACCTTCTGGGTGACGATACGACTGGGCCATGCGCAGGGTGATGTCACCCCCGACAACACGCTCTCGGCGCACACCCCGGCGAGCTCACCGGACCTGATGGAGAGCCTGTGCCAGCAGCTCCGGCAAACCCGCGCCGGCGCACGCATCCTGCTTGCCGAAGACAACCTTCTCAACCAGGAAATCGCCTGCGAACTGCTCGGCGACATGGGCCTTTCAGTCGTCGTGGCGAACAACGGACGTGAAGCGGTGGACCAGGTTCAGGCGGGGGACTTCGATCTCATCCTGATGGATCTCAGCATGCCCGTGATGGGCGGCATCGAGGCCTGCACGGCCATTCGTGCGCTGCCCGGCCGACAGGCCATGCCGATCCTGGCCATGACCGCCAACGCCTTCAACGAAGACCGCCAGCGCTGTCTCGCAGCCGGCATGCAGGACCACGTGGCCAAGCCGGTCAATCCGGCCGTGCTCTACCAGGCACTGCTGCGCTGGTTGCCAGCCAGGGGCCCCCGTCCCGCCAGTGAAGCACTGGCAGCGCCCCCCATGGAAGAAGGCGGCGGTGCGCTGCTGCAGATTCCCGGCCTTGATGCGGCCCAGGGCCTGCTCAGCGTGCGCGGCCGGCACGACCGCTACATTCACCTGATCACACTTTTCAGCGATGCCCACCGGCATGACGGAGCGACCCTGCGAAACCAGCTTGCCGACAATCGCCTCGAGGAGATCGGCCGCTGCGCCCACAGCCTGAAAGGCACCGCAGGGACGATCGGCGCCCTGGCGCTCAGCCAGCAGGCAATGGACGTCGAGCAGGCCAGCCGCAACAAGATGCCCCCGCGACAACTGGCCGAACTCGTCGAAGCGCTGGCCCGTGACCTGGAGATCCTCGTACAGGCCATCGATCAGGCCCGCCCTACAAAAGCCTGAGCGGAATGCCGAGTCGGGCGGCGGCGTCCTTGAGGCACGCCAGTGCGGCGACAAAATCGAAATGGCGGATGGCCGCAGCCAGCGGGGCGAAATCGGCCCCGAGCCCCACCCGCAACAGGGCCTCACTTTCCTCCAGCAGACGCGCACTGGAGAAATCGTCCTCGGCGAGCTGACGGGCCAGACTGGCGCACACCACCGCCAGTTGATCGGCATCAACGGCGACTGGCAGCGGTGTCGCCGGCGGTGCGGGCAGATGGCTGACGAGGGCCTTGACGAGCTGGGTGAGGCAGGCGGCGGTGGCAGACTGCAAGGGCGCCAGCACCTCGGGCGCAGCGTGCCGGTGCACGGCATGCTCCAGTTGCTCGGCGAGGCCCTTCAGCAGCGGCGCGCTGATCTGTCCAGCGACACCTTTCAGGGTATGGGCGAGGCGTTCGGCCGCCACCCAGTCGGCATCCGTCACGGCACACGCCATGCGGGCCGGAAAATCCTGCTGGCCTTCGACGAACCTGCCCAGGATGGAAAAATACAAAGCCTCCCGATCCAGCGCGAGGTGCAGGCCGGCCACCACGTCCAGCCCGGCGATCTCGGTCAGCGGCAGCACCGCGTCCGACACCCGGGGGCCGACAGCCCTTTCCACGGCCACGGGCTGCACCAGGCGGAGCCGCCTGGCCCAGCGCAGCAGCGTGGCCCACAGGACCTCGGGATCAATGGGTTTGCCCACATGGTCGTTCATGCCGGCATCCAGGCAGCGCTCCCGATCACCGGCCATGGCATTGGCCGTCATGGCGACAATCGGCAGGTCGGCGCAGTGCGGCAGTTTGCGGATTTCACGGGTTGCCGTCAGCCCGTCCATGACCGGCATCTGCACATCCATCAACACGCAGTCAAAACGGCTGTGGGCCACCTTTTCAACCGCGATGGCGCCATTCTCGGCCAGTTCGACTTCACACCCCACCAGATGCAGCAGTTCGCTGGCCACTTCCCGGTTGAGCTCGTTGTCCTCGACCAGCAGAATGCGCGCACCGGCAATCGGTGCCAGATCGACAGCCCGCTCGGCCGGCACCCATCCGGCCTGCACCGGTTCGACCCGCGGCGCCCCCAGCAGGCGCATCACGGCATCGAAGAGCAGTGATGCCGTCACCGGCTTGATCAGGATGTCGGTGATTCCCGCCTTGCTGGCCGCCGCGATCAGTTCGTCGCGGCCATAGGCCGTCACCATCACCAGTTGCGGCTGGCGTGACAGGGACAGGTGACGGATATCCCCGGCGGTGGCCACACCATCCCGCTCGGGCATCTGCCAGTCGAGAAACACCAGTTCGTAGGGCTGGCCGGCCGCATCGGCAGCAAGCAGCTCGCTCAGGGCCGCCGCGCCGGAAGGCACGGCGGTCGTCACGAAGCTCATGCGGCGCAGCATTTCGCCAAGCACGTCGCGGGCATTGTCGTTGTCATCCACCACCAGCATGCGGCGGCCACGCAGGTCGGCGTCCGGCAGCGTGCGCCTCCCCTTCACGGCGGTGAAGGGGAGGCGCACGCTGAACCAGAAAGTGGAACCGACCCCCTGCTTGCTGTCGACGCCGACCTCGCCACCCATCAGTTCAGCCAGACGCCTGGAGATCGCCAGGCCGAGGCCGGTACCGCCGTACTTGCGGGTGGTGGACGAGTCGGCCTGCTCGAAGCTCTGGAACAGCCGGGCCCGCTGCTCGGCGCTGAGACCAATCCCGGTGTCCTGTACCTCGAAACGCAGCAGGACATCGTCGGCCCCGGCCTCAAGCACGCCCACACGAATCGCGACCTCACCCTGTTCGGTGAACTTCACCGCATTGTTGGCGTAATTGACGAGGATCTGCCCCAGGCGCAGGGGGTCGCCAACAAGATTGGCGGGCACGTCATCCGCCACATCGACGATCAGTTCGAGCCCCTTGGCGGCCGTTTTCTCGGCAATCAGGCTGGTCACGTTATCGAGCATGCGTTCGAGCTCAAAGCCGATGTGCTCGACGACCATCTTGCCGGCCTCGATTTTCGAGAAATCGAGAATGTCGTTGATGATGCCCAGCAGGTGCTGGCTCGACGCCTGGATTTTCTCGAGGTAATCGCGCTGGCGGCCGCCCAGCTCGGTTTTCAGCATCAGGTAGGCCATGCCGACGATGGCATTCATCGGCGTGCGGATTTCATGGCTCATGTTGGCGAGAAAGTCCGACTTCACCCGCGCTGCCTCCTCGGCCATGGCCATGGCCTTGAGCATCGCATCGGTGGCGGCACGCTCGGCGCCGATGTTGTCGATGATCCACACCGACCCGAGGGAGTGGTCGTTGACGTCCACCGCATGGGCGGTGAGGCGAGCCCAGAACTGGCTGCCATCCCGACGCATCAGCATCTGCTCGCGGCGATGGGTCTCGCCACGCCAGATCTGCTCGTACACCTCGCCGCCACCCACGTTCCAGGCGACATCGTCGGCATACAAGATGCGCGTGGACTTGCCGACCATTTCACCCGCCGGCCAGCCGAACATCTCGTGCAGCTTGCGGTTGCAGCGCTGCAAGAGGCGATCGACGATCAACACGATGCCCGAGGTGGCGGAATCGAAGATGGCCTGCTGTTCGGCATAGGCCAGGCGCAGGGCCTCGGCGGCATCGCGCTCGGCGGTGATGTCCTCGATGATGCCGACCATGCCCTTGGCTGGATGACGGGCATCCACCGCCCGGCCGGCCATGCGCGCCCAGAAGCGACTGCCGTTCTTGCGCACGACCAGTTGCTCGCGCACATGGGTTTCGCCACGCCAGACCTGGGAATACACCTCCCGGCCGGTGCTCTCCCAGGCCACGCTGTCGACGTACCAGATACGGGTTGACTGCCCCAGTTGCTCGCCGGGCGCATAACCGAACATTTCGTCCATGCGCCGATTGCAGCGCACGATATGGCGCTCCTTCATCAGCACGATGCCGACGCTGGCGGAGTCGAACAGGGCTTGCTGCTCTTCGATGGCGGCCGCCAGATCGGCGGTCCGCCGGGCAACCTCGACCTCCAGGCTGTCCCGGTAGCGGGCCAGTTCCATCTCGGCCTGCTTGCGCGTGGTGATGTCACGGGACAGCACGATGAAGGTGGACGCGGCGCCGTCAGACTCGCCCTTGCACCGCACGGACAGTTCGAACCAGTGCGGCTGATCGCCGAAACTGAGCATGATCACGCGCCCGTAATCGCTCCCGCTGCCCATGGCCGCGGCCAGCGCCTCGACAATGGTCCGGGCGGCCTCCGGCGGCAGCACCTCGGCGACATTGTGGCCGATCAGGGCCTCCCGCGGTGCCGCCAGCAGTGCGTCGCGAGTGGCGTACACGTCCAGGTAGCAGCCACTGGCATCAAGCTCGAAGAGCAGGTCGGGTATCGCTTCGAGGGTCGCCACCAGCCGGTCACGCACATCGAAGCTCTCCTGGCGGGCCAGATTGAGCGCCGCAGTCCGCGCATCGACCCGCCGGCTCAGCAGGCGGTTCCAGCCGAGCAGGGACAGCACGACCAGCCCCAGCACCAGCAAACCGTAGCCGGCGTAACGCAGGAGCGGCGCGCGCGCCTCGTCCAGCGGCATACCGAACCATTTGTCTTCCAGGGCCTGCTGCTCGGCCGCCGAAATCTTCGTAAAACCATTCGCAATCAGACCCTGCAGCTCACCATTCCCCTTGCGCACCGCCCAGTGGAGCTGGCTGGAATAAATCGGCGCGGTATGGCGAAAGCGGGCCGCAATGCCGAGACGCTGCAGGAGGTACTCGGCCGGCCGCTGGTTCATGCAGAAAACCCGCACCTCGCTGGCGCTGGCCCCCTTGATGAGCGCTTCATAACTGGCGTAAGTGCGGAACTGGACGATACCCTGCTGACGCAACTTTTCAATGCAGAGGTCACCGGCCTTGACCCCGATGATGAAGCCCTTGCTCGAGACGGCATCGACGATGCCGGTGATGCTGTCGTGGAAGAACAGCATGACGTCCAGCGTGGCATAAGGCGCGGAGAAGTCGTAAAGCAGCTCGCGGGCAGGCGTGCGCGACAGGGTGTCGATGACATCGGCCCCGCCGGCCTGCATGGTTTCCTGGGCCCGGGCCCAGTCCATGCCCTGCAGATTCACCGTTACGCCCGCATGGGCCTGCCATTGCGCCCAGCGATCCTTGAGCAGGCCCTGCAACTGGCCGGCCTCATCGCGCAGGGTGTAGGGCGGAAAATTGTCGTCCACAACGACAGTGATCACCCTGGGCTGGGGCGCCCCCTCGGCCGCCAGCAAGGCTTCCCCCGGTGCCCAGAGGATCAGGGCAGCGGCAATGCACTGGCGGACCGAGGTAACTCTCATGGGCAGATCGTATCAGTCCACGCGTGGCAACTCCGCCATCGCCGCATGCAGGGTGAGCAAGGCCTGATCAAAATCAAAGTCATCGATCTGCCGGGTGAGCGTCACCGCATGGGCACCGAACGCAGCGCTGAGCAGACTGGCGTTGTCGGCGCAGAGGCTCGTGCTGTTCATGTTGTAGTCGGCCAGGGCGATTTCGAGTCGCGCCGCGACGCAGCGCACCTCCGCCCAATCGGCAAGCTGCGCCGCTGGCAAGGCCTGGGCAGTGCCAAGCGCCGTGCGCAACTTGGCACACAAAGCCTGGAAGTCGTCCTGCAGGCTGGCGGCCTGACGGACCAGTTCGTCCAGCGGCGCCTGCGGCGCGGGGCCGGCCAAGGCGCACTCCAGTGCTGCAGCAGCATCCCGCAGGCGAGCAACCCCGAGGGTGGCGGCAAGGCCTTTGAGGGTATGGGCGGCACGGTGGGCGGCAACGATGTCGGGGGCGCTGAGGTTCCGGCACAACTGGGCCGGCAGATCGCTGTCGGCAAACTGACCGAGCAGGCGGGCATAGGACTTGATGCGCCCCCGCGTCGACGACAGACCGGCAGCCACGTCGAGACCCTCGATGCGCTCCAGGCCCGCACGCAGGGTTTCCGCGGCAGCGGCATCGTCGGCGGAAAGCGGCTCCGCCGCCTGGCCAGCGCCGCTGGCTTCAGCGTGGTGGGTACTCGGCAGCCATTGCAGCAATGTACGGTAGAGGGCTTCAGGAACGACCGGCTTGGCGATGTGGTCGTTCATGCCGGCATCCAGGCAACGCTCCCGGTCCTCGTCGAAGGCGTTGGCGGTCATCGCCAGAATGGGGGTATGCACGTGCTCCGGGAGGGCACGGATCAGGCGTGTAGCGCCAAGTCCGTCCAGCACCGGCATCTGCATGTCCATCAGGATCAGGTCGTAGGCCGCGGTACGCGCCTTGTCCACGGCGTCCTGGCCATCTTCGGCCAGATCCACTTCGAGGCCGGCGCCGGCCAGCAGGGCGAGCGCCACCTCCTGATTGATCGGATTGTCCTCGGCCAGCAGGATGCGACCGCCTCCGCGCCGACGCAGACGACTCTCGGCTTCGCCGGCAGACAGCACGGAGGCACTGGCATGCCGGCCCGACAGGGTGTTTTGCAGGGCATCGAACAGATGCGATGGCGACAAGGGCTTGGCGAGGACTTCGAAGTAGCCCGCCTCGGCCAGCTCGCCCGGCTTGACCGCTTCGGGATAGGACGTCACCAGCAGACTGGCCGGCTGGCGCGACAAGGGCATGGCCGTCAGGCGTCGGCCAAGTTCCAGCCCGTCCATCTCCGGCATCTGCCAGTCCGCCAGCAGCAGATCGTAGGGCTTGCCCGCCGCGTCGGCATCCACCACGCAGTCGAGGGCCTCCGGCCCTCCGCTGACAGCCGTGACGTGGAGCCCCAGCATGGCGAGCATGGCCACCAGGGAATCCCGGGCTTCGGGCAGATCGTCCACCACCAGGGCGGACAGGCCACGGGTTTCCATATCGCCCTTGGGCATGGGCTTGTGACTCCGGCTGCGGGCAAAGGGCAGCTCGATCCAGAAGGTGCTGCCGTGCCCCACTTCGCTTTGAACACCGATGCGCCCCCCCATCAGCTCGGTCAGCCGACGCGAGATGGCCAGGCCGAGACCGGTGCCTCCGTACTTGCGCGTGGTGGAGGCGTCCGCCTGCTTGAAGGCCTGGAACAAGCCGGCCTGCTGCGCTTCGGTGAGACCGATGCCGCTGTCGCTGACTTCGAAGCGCACCAGCAGGCCGCTGTCGTCGGCATGCACTACTGCCGTGCGCAGGGCGATGCAGCCCGCCTCGGTGAATTTGACGGCATTACCGGCAAAGTTGAGCAGGATCTGCTGGAGGCGCAGGCCGTCGCCATGGAGCATCGGCGGCAGGCCACGCAGGTCGACGACCAGCTCGATGTTCTTGGTCTCGGCCTTGTCGCGGACGAGACCGATGACATTGTCGACAACGCGCTCGACGTCGAAATCGGTCAGCTCCAGCTCCAGCTTGCCGGCCTCGATCTTCGACAGATCGAGGATGTCGTTAATGATGCTCAACAAATGCTGGGCGGCCCCGGCAATCTTGGCGAGGCGCCCCAGGTGCCGGGTTTCGGCCAGATCGCGCTTGAGCAGGTGGGTGAGCCCGATGATGGCGTTCATCGGCGTGCGGATCTCGTGACTCATGTTGGCCAGGAACTCGCTCTTGCTGCGGCTGGCAGCCTCGGCCACCTCCTTGGCGTCCTGCAGCTCGGTGCTGCGCTCCGCCACCAGGCGCTCAAGGTGGTGACGATGCTGCTCCAGCTCTTCGCCGATACGCTTCTTCTCGGAGATGTCTTCCTTGATCGCCACATAGTGGGTCACCCGGCCGTCGGCCTGACGGACCGGGGCGATATTGGCCAGTTCCACGTAGTCGCTGCCGTCCTTGCGCCGGTTGATCAGCTCACCGCGCCAGGGCTCGCCGCGCATCAGCGTTGCCCACATATCCGCGTAAATGGCCTTGGCGGTAAGCCCGGACTGCAGCACGCGCGGGTTGAGGCCCAGAGCCTCTTCGCGGGTGAAGCCGGTGTTGTGCTCGAAGGCCTTGTTGACGTATTCGATCTGCGCATCGAGGTTGGTGATGACGATGCTCTCGGGGCTCTGCTCCACCGCCATGACGAGCCTGTGCAGCTCGGCTTGCGCCGCCTCGCGGGCCAGCGCCGTGCTGCGGAAGGCCAGGACGGCCATGGCCATGCTGCGCAGTACGCTGCGCGAATCGGCACCGAGGGCTTCAACCTCCGGCAGGGAGGGCGGGTCGAGATCACCATCGGCCAGGTCTTGCAGCGCAGCGGTGAGGCTCGACAGGCTGCGTGTCATCCAGCCAATCACAAACAGCCAGAACAGCATGAGCAGCAGCGTCAGGATGCCGCCCACCACCGCAATACGCACCGCGTGCTGCTCCATGCCCAGCCCCTGGGCCTCCCCGCGCAACGCCGCGGCACTGGCGGCCGTACTGGCGATGGCGTGGGTCCGCTCGGACAGGGCGACATAGTGGCTGGCGGCCTGGTAGGCCTGGCGCATGGCCCCGGAGGGATCGATGGCCGCCAGGTCCGTCGCCGAGACGGCGAGGTTGCGATAGGCTTCGAAATCGCTCTTCAGCGTGCGTGCCGGGCTACCACTGGAGGCCGACTCATCCAGGGACGGCAACTGTTGCTCGAGCACCGCCAGACGATTGACCACCTCGGCGTGCACCCGGTAGGCGCCCCCCTCGTCGAGGTGGCCAGCGGCCGCCTGTTCCAGCGTGGCGCTGACCAGACGCTGGATGCCGGCAGCCTCCTGGTTGAAGCGCGTGGCAGTGGCGACCACCGTGATGTCATGCCCCTGGCGAATACTGCCGGCCTGGTATTCCTGGCGCAGACTGTAAAGGGAGCCGAGATTGAGCGCGCCGGCCACCAGGGTCACCAATGCCACCGGCAGGAAAAAAATCAACGTGTAGGGCAAGGCCCTGAACAGGCGAAGTTTCATCGACACCGCTCTCAGCGCAGCAGTTCAGGCCACAAGCCGGGGGGAATGCTGGCCACGTAATCGAAGCGCCCCTCGCCTTTCGGGCGAAACACCACCAGTGTGGCCTCTTTCGGAAAGTAACCGATCAGGTCCATGAGGTTCGGTCCGTGGGCAACCAGCAGCCGGTTGCGGCCCCCCGCGACAGGAGAGGAAAGCAGTTTTCGCGTGCGCGCAATGATCGGTGCCTTTTGCCCGGCGGTCAGGTTGGCGGTGTACATCAGGTCACGGTCGACCACATGACTCTGCCCGGGAAAGGCCGCCAGCGTGCTTTCACGGACCCGGCACAGAGGGCTCACGTGGATGTCGCCAATCGGAATTTTTGCCCTGCGCAGCGCCTCGCCCACCCGCGCGGCCACCTGGCGCCCCTCTTCGGTGAGCGGACGCTGGGTACTGCAGTCGTTCAGATCGACACTCGGAACCCGGTCAGCGCGCGTGTTGTCGGTGTAGCCGTGGCGCAAATAGAGGGCGAAACCACCGGCGCGCAGTTGCCTGATCGTTTCGGCGCTGGCGGTGTGTTCGACAAAACGGGCTGCAGCAGGAGGCAAACTGGCCACAGGGCCGGGGTCGAGCGCCCGTACCGGAGGCGCAAAGCCGACCGCCAGCATGAAAAGGACAGCAGGCAGGAGCAGCGCTTTATTCACGGGATGGCTCAATTCGCGTCGGGGGCCGGATCGGCAAAACGCGCCGCGATGTCGGCAAAGCGCTCGCGGCACGCCAGGAAGGCATCCACCACATCGGGATCAAAATGGCTGGCACGCCCATCGCAGATGATCTTCGTGGTTTCTTCGAGCGTCATCGGCGGCTTGTAAACCCGGCGGCTCATCAGGGCATCGAAGACATCCGCCAGCGCCATCAGACGCGCCGAGACGGGTATCGCATCGCCCACCAGTCCGGCCGGGTAACCGCTGCCGTCCCATTTTTCATGGTGGCCGAGGGATATCTCCCGCGCGATGTACAGGAAGGCAAAGGCCCCCGAGGCCTGTTCGGCGGTCTCGTCGTCAGCGCTGGCCAGCGCCTGCTCCATGGCCTTGTTGATGGCATCGGCCCCGATGTGCGGGTGCGCCTTCATGATCTCGAATTCTTCGACAGTCAGACGGCCGGGCTTGAGCAGAATGGCGTCGGGCACGCCCACCTTGCCGATGTCGTGCAGCGGCGCCGCCTTGACCACCATGCCGAGTCGGGGGCCGCTCAGTGCATGACGGAAACGTTCGTGCCCGGCCAGATGACGGGCGAGGAGTTCGACGTAGCTCTGGGTGCGCACGATGTGCAGGCCGGTCTCGTTGTCGCGGGCCTCGCTCAGGCAGGCCAGTGCACGCACGCTCAGGTCCTGGATGAGCAGGTTCTCGCGCATCCGCCTGGCCACTTCGTGCTCCAGCCATTCGTTCTCGTCGGCCAGGCGGTCGCGGGCCCGCTTGAGTTCGAGATGGGTATGCACGCGGGCCAGTACGATCGCCGGGTTGATCGGCTTGGTGATGTAATCGACAGCGCCGAGGGCCAGCCCATGCTCCTCGTTCTCGGTGGCGGTCATGGCGGTGACGAAGATCACCGGAATGTTGCGGGTTTCGGGGTCGGCAGCAAGGCGCTGCATGACCTCGTAGCCATCCATGCCGGGCATCATCACATCCAGCAGGATCAGGTCGGGACGAGGCTGCAAACCGGCAGCCCGCAGCGCCCGCTCCCCGGAGTTCGCAGCACGGACGCGATAGAAGGGCTGGAGCAGCTCTCCCAACACAGCGAGATTTTGCGGTGTGTCATCCACGACCAGAATCGTCTGCTTCGCAGCACCTTCCGGTCGCACGTCCTTGCTTGCACTTGTATTCATGACTCAGGCCTCGGGGAGGGTACGAGGGTGGGGACCCGGACAGATATCCGCAGGATTACAAAAGCATGGCACCCTGAAAAAGCATCGACTTTTCACAACTAGGGATACAGCACGGCATCACTTGCATAACGGCGCTTCCCCCAAGCATCTTTAGAGCAGGAGGCAAACCAGCGAACCCGCAAAAGCGCCATGCCGGAAAAAGTTTCGGCCGCCACCGGGATCCAGCAGTGGGGCAGGGAACCTATCGACCTGTTAGCACTCAAAGGCCGGGAGTGCTAAGATTTGAATGAAGGAGGTTTTTTGTCCATGTCTCAAACCCTGTCGTTTCCCGTTCCCTCTGCTGTTGGCAGTCTGGATCAGTACATCCAGAGCGTTAACCGCATCCCCCTGCTGACCGAGAAGGAGGAGTCCGATCTCGCCCACAGCTTCCGGGAGCAGGATGATCTGGAGGCGGCGCGCAAGCTGGTTCTGTCCCACCTGCGACTGGTGGTGGCCATTGCGCGCGGTTACCTGGGCTATGGCCTGCCCCACGCCGACCTGATCCAGGAAGGCAACGTCGGCATGATGAAGGCCGTCAAGCGCTTCGACCCGGATCGGGGCGTGCGTCTGGTGTCCTTCGCGATTCACTGGATCAAGGCCGAAATCCACGAGTACATCGTGAAGAACTGGCGGCTGGTCAAGATCGCCACGACCAAGGCCCAGCGCAAGCTGTTCTTCAACCTGCGCAGTATGAAGAGCAGCAGCAGCACGCTGCAGGGCGATGCCGTGCTCGCCGTGGCGCAGCAGCTCGGCGTCAAACCCGAAGAAGTCCGCGAGATGGAAACCCGCCTGTCCGGTCAGGACATGGCCCTCGAATCCGGCCCGGACGATGAAGAGGAGCGTTTCGCCCCCATCGCCTACCTGGCCGATCCGCATGCAGAACCGTCGGAAGTGCTGGCCCAGCGGCAATACGCCCGTCTGCAGGATGAAGGCCTGCACCAGGCACTGGCCGGTCTGGACGATCGCAGCCGTACCATCGTGCAGCGACGCTGGCTGGCCGAAGGCGATTCCGCCACCCTGCACGAGTTGGCCGCCGAGTACGGCGTGTCGGCCGAACGCATCCGCCAGATCGAAGTAAAGGCGATGCAGAAGATGCGCACCCAGCTCGCCGCTCTCGCCTGACCCAGGCTGCGGCGCACCAGCAAAAAGGGCAACCTGCGGGTTGCCCTTTTCCATTGGCGGCGGCGGGACTACTTGCCGGCGATCAGCCGCTTCAGGTCGGCCGCGATCAGCTCCGGCTTCTCGCCGTGCTTCACATACAGGCGCAACCGGCCCTGGGGATCGAAAACATAGGTACCGGTGGAATGATCCACCGTATAGGCCGTGCCCTTGGTATCGCCCTGCTTCTGGTAGAAAACCTTGAAATCCTTCGCCACCGCCTGGGTAGTCGGGATGTCGCCATACAACCCGACAAACCGCGCATCGAAGGCGGGCACATACTGGGCCAGCAAGGCCTGCGTGTCGCGCTCCGGATCGACGGTGATGAACAGCACCTGCACCTTGTCCGCATCGGGCCCGAGCTGGCGCAGCACCTCGACCATGCCCAGCAGATTGGTCGGACACACGTCCGGACACTGGGTGTACCCGAAGAACAGGGTCACCACTTTGCCCTTGTAATCAGCCAGGCTGCGGGGGGCTCCCGTATGGTCGGTGAGGCTGAAGCCAGTGGCATAGTTCGCACCGGTAATGTTGGTACTGGCAAACCCCGCGTCGGCACCGCCCTCGCCACTCGGCGAACAGGCGGTCAGCAGGCCAGCAGCCAGACAAGCCGAAATGATGCAGCGCAACATTGAAATCATTTAAAACATCCTTATTTTTCAGCACCTTGCGCCGCACTCCGGTGCACTGCAAAACGCAAGGTCGATGCTACACTCCTCCCAGAATTTGATCTGCGTCAAAAAGTCGCAGACAGGGCCTGGAGGAGACGCCATGGCTATAACAACGATAGAGGCAGCGGGCGCGCAACAATGCATTGCGCGCCCCAACTGCTCATTCACCCTGGCTGCCCCCTGCAGCCTGATCGGCGGAATCCTTCTTGCGAGCCTGCTCGCCAGAACGGGTTTTCTGTTGGCTGATCCCTGGCTCGTTCTGCCGTTCATCGGCCTTGAACTCGCCCTCTTTCTTTTCGCCCTGCGCATCCCTGAGCGCGCCGGTGCTTCCTGCAAGTTTTCTCGCCTCGAAAACGATCGCCTGATCGCCACGGCCCTTCTGCGCATGCCTGCTCCAGATTCTGCCAACCGGCTCGCCCCACCGCAGCGAGCCTGATCATCCCACGAAAAGAAGAGGTAGAGACTTGACCACACTCAACCCCCGCTCCCGCCCCGGGTTTCACCTTCTCTCCCGGCTTTTCACCGGATTCAGCCTCGCCCTCGGCAGCGGCACAGCCCTCGCCGACTACACCTGGAACTTCCCCAAGCCGGTCACCCCCATCGGGCGTGACACGCTGTCGATGCACAACCAGTTCATGATCATCATCACCGTGCTGTTCGTGGTGGTGTTCGCGATCATGATCTATTCCATGCTCAAGCACCGCAAGAGCACGGGCGCCGAACCGGCCCGGTTCAGCGGCCCTACCGGGGCCCTGCAGTGGTTCTGGGTGATGGTGCCCTTCGCCATGCTGCTCTTCATCGACTTCGTGCTGATGGGCATTCCGGCCTTTCATGCGGTGATCGAAATGGAAGACACCCGCACCAAGGCCGACATGGTCCTGAAGGTGACCGGCATGCAGTGGAAGTGGCAATACGAATACCCCGCTTCCGGCGTCAAGTTCATCAGCACCTTGACCACCCCCCGGGATCAGATCGAAGGCAAGGAACCCAAGGGCGAGAACTACCTGCTTGAGGTCGACAACGAGGTCGTCCTGCCGGTGGGCAAGAAGGTACGCATCCTGCTCACCTCCACCGACGTGATCCACACCTGGTGGGTTCCCCAGTTCGGCGTCAAGCGCGACGCCATCCCCGGCTTCCTGCGCGAAACCTGGGTGCGCATCGAAGAGCCCGGCACCTATCGCGGCCAGTGCGCCGAGTTGTGCGGCAAGGATCACGGCTTCATGCCGGTGGTCGTGCGTGCCGTGCCGGAGCCCGAATACCTGGCCTGGGTCGACAAGAAGAAGGCCGAAATGGCGGCAGCCTCGGCCGGCAGCGACAAGACCTGGACCAAGGACGAACTGATGGCCGCCGGCAAGGCCGCCTACGAGAAGAACTGCGCCGCCTGCCATCAGCCCGAAGGCCAGGGCATGCCGCCGGCCTTCCCGGCGCTGGCCGGCAGCAAGATCGTCACCGGCCCGCTGCTCTCGCCCGAGGGCAAGCTGATCCCCGACAGCCATGTGGACCGGGTCATTAACGGGAAGGCCGGCACTGCCATGCAGGCCTTCAAGGCCACCCTGTCGGACGCCGACATGGCCGCCATCATCACTTACGAACGCAACGCCTTCGGCAACAACAAGGGCGACATGATCCAGCCCGCCCAGATCAAGGCCCTTCGCTGAGGAGCACCGGATGAACACCGCCAGCCACACCCTCGACCCCCACGGCGCCCACGCCCACCACCCGACCGGCATCCTGCGCTGGCTCACCACCACCAACCACAAGGACATCGGCACGATGTACCTGACCTTCTCCCTGCTGATGTTCTTTGTCGGCGGGGCGATGATCCTGGCTGTGCGGGCCGAACTCTTCCAGCCCGGCCTGCAGTTGATGAAGCCGGAGTTCTTCAACCAGCTGATCGGCGTGCATGCGCTGGTGATGATCT
>ERZ724504.293-NODE-293-length-28334-cov-10.361929_pt1 | contig 28334 bp, 23 predicted proteins | sample MGYA00376037_ERZ724504 | MGnify/ENA primary metagenome ERZ724504 (study PRJEB28724, sample SAMN07190888) | wastewater metagenome | isolation source: influent of sewage treatment plant in Hong Hong | place: USA: Christiansburg, Virginia | collected 2016-03-01 ... | reverse complement strand
GGGACGCGCCCACCACCTGGAATTCCTCGAAGTTGAAATAGAACATGTAGGGCGACGGATTGAGGCTGCGGATCGCCCGGTACAGGGCCAGCGGGCTGGCGCCGAAAGGCTTGCTCATGCGCTGGCTGAGCACCACCTGCATGATGTCGCCTTCGACGATGTAGTCCTTGGCCTTTTGCACGGCGGCCTTGAAGGCTTCCTCGCCAAAGCTCGAAACTGCCTCGGCCGGCGCGGCGCGGTGCTCAGTCGGCACGTTGACCGGCTCGCGCAGCTTGCCGATCAGCTCCTTCAGGCGCCGCACGGCGCGCGGGTAGGCGTTGGGGACTTCCGGCTCGGCATACACCACCAGGGTGAGCTTGCCGGACAGGTTGTCGACGATGGCGATTTCTTCGGACAGCAGCAGCAGGATGTCCGGCGTGTTCAGTGCGTCCTTCTTCTCGGTTTTGGCCAGGCGCGGCTCGATGTAGCGCACCGTGTCGTAGCCGAAGCAGCCCACCAGACCGCCGGCAAAGCGCGGCAGGTGGTCGCGCGGCGGCACCTTGATGCGGTCCATGAACTCGGCGACGTAATTGAGCGGATCGCCATAGTCGCGGCGTTCGACCAGGCGGTCGTTGGTCAGCAGCAGCACTGAGCGGCCATGCACTTCGATGCGCGTGGAGGCGGCCAGGCCAATGATCGAGTAGCGACCGAAACGCTCGCCGCCCTGCACGGATTCGAGCAGGTAGGTGTTGGGCGCGTTGGCCAGCTTCAGGTAAACGGAAAGAGGGGTGTCGAGATCCGCAAAGGTTTCGAGCGTAACCGGAATGCGGTTATAGCCCTGGTCGGCCAGGGCGTTGAATTCTGCTTCGGTCATGGAGACTCCGGAAGGACATGATGCTTTTTTCGCGAGGGTATCACGAGGCTCGCTCGTGATCAGTTCAGGGCTGGCTCAGGCGAGCAGCCATGACCGGCCGCCGGATCCGCCAATGCTGGGGATACGGACGGCTGGGAACTCCTCTGCGATGATCATGTGCTTGCGAGTCACGATGATGGTTAAACCGGAGATGGGGAAGCGTGGAAGCGCGGTAGCGCATCGACGAGGCTCGATAGTAGCCCGTCGCATTCGATGCTGTCCACCGGCACGCCTTCGCTGTAGCCGTAAGTCACCAGCAGCACCGGCATGCCGGCAGCGCGGGCGGCTTCGGCGTCGTTGGCCGAGTCGCCGATCATCAGCGCATCGGCCACCTCGAAGCCGAGCAGCCGGCAGGCGTGCAGCAACGGCGCCGGGTGCGGCTTTTTCTCGGCCAGGGTGTCGCCACTGACGGTGGCGCCAAAAAAGCCGGCGATGCCCATGCGTTCGAGCAGGGGTGCGGTGAAGGCGGCCGGCTTGTTGGTCACGCAGGCCATGGCGATACCCCGCTGGCGCAGGGCTTCGAGGGCCGGCACGACACCCGCGTAGAGCGTCGTCCACTGGCCATTCACCACCGCGTAATGACGGCGAAAGATGTTCACCGCCGCGTCGACTTCCGCCTCGGTCGCCGAACCGCTGCCGGCCAGGCAGCGGCGCACCAGGTTGACCATGCCCTTGCCGACAAAAGTGCGTACCACCTCGATGTCGTAGGGCGTGCGTCCCAGCTCCAGCATCATGCGGTTGCAGGCTTCCGACAGGTCGGGGATGGAATCGAGCAGGGTGCCGTCCAGGTCGAACAGCACCGCCTTCACATAGTGGAAATCGGACATTTTCACTCTCGCTTGCGGATCAGGACTGCTGCGTCGCAGCAGGGACGCGCAGCATACGGGAGATCAAGCCGAAGACGCCAGCACCGGGCGGGTCCGGCGCAGAGCAATCAGCACGCCGGCCATCACCAGCAGAACCGGCAGCACCGCCGCTGCATTGACCCACTCCCAGCCCAGTCCATCCACCAGCGGCCCCGCCGACAGGGTCGCAACGGTCACCCCCAGGAACACCAGCCCGTCGTTGCCGGCCTGGACCCGCGCTTTCTCTTCCTCCCGGTAGGTCTCGGTGAGCAGCGTGGTCGCCCCCACGTACATGAAGTTCCAGCCGATGCCGACCAGTGCCAGCGCGATACCGAAGTGGCGCAGTTCGTCGCCGCTCAGTGCCACGCCAATGGCGGCGAGGGTCAGCGCACCACCCAGCAGCATCACCTGCATCACCCCGAGACGACGGATCAGGCTGCCGGTGAGAAAGGACGGAGCGAACATCGCCACCAGATGCCACTGAATCACCGTCGCCGTGGCGGCGAAATCAAGCCGCGCGCACATCATCGCCAGCGGCGTGGCGGTCATCAGCAGGTTCATTATCGCGTAGCCCACCACACCGCCGGCCAGTGCCAGCCGAAAGCGCCCCTGGCGGGCGATCTCCCGCAGCGGACGGGGCTGCCGCAGCGCAGCAGCCGGCAGCGGCGACGGCAAGCGCAGAAAGAAGGCCAGCAAGGCCGCAAGCAGCGCCACGCCCACCAGCACCAGAAAGCTGCCAAGAAAGGGCGTTCCCAACCAATCACGGGTATTGCGGGCGATGAAGGGACCGAGAAAGGCCGCCAGCACTCCGCCGGTGAGGGTCAGGGAAATGGCCTGCCCCTTCTGCTCCGGCGGCACCGCATCGACAGCAGCAAAACGGTAGAACTGCCCCGCCGCCCCCAGCACACCGACCCCGAGGCCGGCCAGCGCAAAGACCACGAAACTGCCCAGCAGGATGCCGATCACCGCCAGGGCCAGGCCGGCGGCGCCGACCAGCGCTCCGCCAATGAACACCGGCCGGCGCCCGAAGCGGGCCATCAGACTGGAGAGCACATGCAGCGACAACATCGTCGCCAGGTACTGGGCGGCCAGCGGCACGGTGGCGAGACCTACAGACACGGAAAGGCTGATCCCCACCAGGGCAGACGAGGACAGCACGAGGCTGATCACCGTCATCATCAGCGCCTGGCTCAAAGCCAGCAAAACAACGTTGCGATTCATGAACAGGCTCCACAAGCATTTTGACCTGCCCATGGTCGCCGGCTACAGTGATGGCGTAAATGACGCATAAGCCACCATTCATGCCATGACACGTGACATCGCCCTCCTCGTCTATCCCGGCTTCCAGATTCTTGACGCTGCCGGCCCCCTGAGTGCCTTCGAGGCCGCCAGCGCCTTTGTGCCGGGCAGCTACCGGCTGGCGGTGATTGCCCGCGAGGCCGGCCCGGTGAGCAGCTCCTGCGGCGCCATGTTGCTCGCCCGGGCCTTCGATCCGGCAGACGACATCGACACCCTCGTCGTCGCCGGTGGCGACGGCGTCGATGCGGCAAGCGGCTGCGCAGTCACCGTCGATTTCGTCGGCAACAGCAGCGAGGCCCGGCGGCGTATCGCCAGCGTCTGCTCCGGCGCCTACCTGCTGGCCAGCGCCGGCCTGCTCGAGGGCCGGCGGGCAACCACCCACTGGCGGCGCTCACGGGATTTCGCCCAACGCTTTCCGGAGGTGAAGCTGGAGGAGGACCGGATCTTCACCCGCGACGGCAAGGTGTGGACCTCGGCCGGAATCAGCGCCGGCATTGACCTCGCGCTGGCCCTGATCACCGAGGATCTGGGCGAAGCGGTGGCGCGCCAGGTGGCCCGCCAACTCGTGGTGTATTACCGGCGCCCCGGCGGCCAGTCGCAGTTCTCCGAAATGGCTGAAATGCAGCGGGCCGGCAGCCGCTTCGACACGCTGCTGGATTACGTCCGCAGCCACCTGCAGGAACGGCTGGACGTGGATGAACTGGCCGAATGGGCATGCATGAGTGCGCGCCATTTTTCGCGCTGCTTCAGCGAAGAGATGGGTGTCACGCCGGCCCGTGCGGTGGAGCGCCTGCGGGTCGAGGCCGCCACCGCGGCGCTGGAGAGCGGCTGCGGATCGGTGCAGGAAGTGGCCCGGACCTGCGGCTTTGGCGACCCGGAGCGAATGCGCCGGGCCTTTATCAGAACGCTGGGCGTGCCGCCCTCCGCCAGACGGCGGAGCACGGCCTGAAGAACACCTGGCGAGGCTTAAGCGGCCAGCGCGTCGCGCAGCTTGCCGATCACCGAGTTGTAGCGCTGCGGATCGCTGTCCTTGCCAGCCCCGAACACCGCCGAGCCGGCCACGAAGGTATCGGCACCGGCGCGGGCGATCTCGGCGATGTTGTCCGCCTTCACCCCGCCGTCCACTTCGAGCAGGATCCGGCGGCCGCTCTTCTGTTCGTAGGCGTCGATCTTCGCCCGTGCCTCACGCAGCTTGTCGAGGGTACCGGGAATGAAGGACTGCCCCCCGAAGCCCGGGTTGACGCTCATCAGCAGCACCACGTCGAGCTTGTCCATGACGTGATCCATCCACATCAGCGGCGTGGCCGGATTGAACACCAGGCCGGCCTGGCAGCCGCTGTCGCGGATCAGGCCGAGGGTGCGGTCGATGTGCTCGGAGGCTTCCGGGTGGAAAGTGATGATGTTGGCGCCAGCCTTGGCGAAGTCCGGCACGATGCGATCGACCGGCTTGACCATCAGATGCACGTCGATCGGCGCCGTGGTGCACGGGCGGATCGCCTCGCAGACCAGCGGGCCGATGGTCAGGTTGGGCACGTAATGGTTGTCCATCACGTCGAAGTGGATCCAGTCGGCGCCGGAGGCGATCACGTTGGCGACTTCCTCGCCGAGCTTGGCGAAGTTGGCGGACAAAATGCTGGGGGCGATGCGGAAGGTCATGGGGAATCCTGGCGGAGGGAGACGCGGGAAGCCGGACAGTCTACCTGCCCGCCTCCTTCTCCGCCAACGGGGCGGAAGCCCCAATCACCAGAACCATCGCGGTTGCGGCGACGCGGCAATTCAGCTTCAATAGGACTTCTCCATCCGAATCGCCCACCACAATGACAAGTCCCACCGAACCGGAAAGCATCGAGATCAAGGCCGTTTCCCAGTTCATCGATGAGCAGTCCGACGTGGACGCGGACCGCTACGTGTTCGCCTATCACATCACCGTGCGCAACACCGGCAAGGTCGCCGCCCAACTGCTCAGCCGCCACTGGGTCATCACCGACGCAGAAGGTGCCGTGCAGGAAGTGCGCGGCGAGGGCGTGATCGGCCAGCAGCCGGTACTGCGCCCCGGCGAACAGTTCGAATACACCAGCGGCTGCACCATCGCCACGCCGGTAGGCACCATGAAAGGCAGCTACCAGATGGTGGCCGAAGACGGCACGCGCTTTGACGCGATGGTTCCGGAATTCACGCTGGCCATGCCGCGCACCCTGCACTGAGCAGACGCGAATTACCACGACCGGCGCAGCCCGCCGCCAATCCGGGCGAGCTGCCGGTCATGCCAGCCACCCAGCAGGATCTGCCCGGCCAGTGCGCCGATCAGCGCCATCGCCATGTCGCTCTGGGTATCCCACGGATCGCCCTGGGTGCCGAGGAAGGCATCTGCGCCCTGCCCCAGCATCACCGCCGCCCGCCACTCGATGAGTTCATACACGGCGGAAATCGCCAGGCACACGCCACTGACCAGGAATAACAACCAGCCTCGCCCGCGCACCACGCGCAGGCGCAGCAGGATTTCCCGGGCGGCAATGGCCGGCACGCAGCCCTGCATGAAATGGCCGATGCGGTCGTAGGGGTTGCGCTCGAGGGACAGCACATCCTGCAGCCAGAAGCCGAAAGGCACACGCGCGTAGGTCCAGGCGCCGCCGACGATGAGTACCAGCGCATGCGCGGCAATCAGCGTCTGCAACAGCGCCGTCAACGGAAAGCGCCGGTGGGTAGCGAACAAGACGGGCGCAACGATCAACACCGGCGCCACCTCCATCCACCAGGTAGCCCGATCGTAGGGTGCAATGGCAGAGGCCAGCAAGGCCAGACCAACCAGCCCCACAAGCAGGGCAGGCAGTCGCGAAGCGGTATCGTGCATGGAAGGCTCCGGCAAAAAAATCACGCAGGATTATGCGTATTCATAAAGTTTTAGGTCCCTCCTGCCGTGAAGGAGGAAGAGACCGGTCTTACAACAGCAGTCGCCCGCCCTGAACCCGCGAACAAGAAGCCGGCACGAGCCGGGAGAAAGAACAGCCCATGTGGATCAACCGAGCAAAATTCGAGCAACTCGAGGCTGACCTGCGCGCCTCGACCCAACGCCAAGCCGCCCTTGACAACGAACTCGCCACCCTGCGCAGCGAAGCCGACAGCCTGCGCAACAGCCACTCGGAAAAAGAACGCCATTGTGACGACCTTCTTGCCGTCGTGCGGAACATGGCCGAATTCGGTAACTCGCTCACCGGCGCCCAGAGCAGCCTGGCCGAAATGGCCAACCTCCTCAAGGACGAGAAACAGATGGCCGTCGAAGCCGCCCATGTCTCGCATGTGAGCGGCAAGGCCACCACCGAGATCGCCGAGAACCTGCAGCGACTGGCCTCAGAGTCGGCGAACTCGGCCCGCGAAGTGGACACGCTGGCCCAGCGCGCCGACGAAATCAGCGCCATCGTCAACCTCATTCACGACGTCGCCGACCAGACCAACCTGCTCGCCCTCAATGCCGCCATCGAAGCCGCGCGCGCGGGTGAAGCCGGCCGCGGCTTCGCCGTGGTCGCCGACGAAGTACGCAAGCTCGCCGAACGCACCTCCACCGCTACCCGGGATATTTCAGCCCTCGTCAGCAGCATTCGCGAAGACTCGACCCGCGCCCGCAACAGCATGGAAAGCCTCGCCCAGGCGGCCGGCCAGTTCAGCGAACGGGGCCAGCGCGCCACCGAGGACATGAAGCGCCTGATGACCCTGTCGGCCAACATGGAAGGCGTCATCGCCGGCAGCGCCATGAAGAGCTTTGTCGAAGTGGCCAAGATCGACCACATCGTCTTCAAGTTCCGCATCTACCTGGCCGTGTTCGGCATCCTCGACACCAAGCCCTCGGAAGTATCCACCCACACCGCCTGCCGCCTCGGCAAGTGGTATTACGAGGGCGAAGGCCGGGCCTGCTTCAGCCAGTTGTCCGGCTACCGGGAGATCGAGCCGCCCCACGTGGAAGTGCATCGGGCCGGCGCCGCCGTGATCGAAGCCAGGGCCAACGGCGACATGAGCAGCGTGCTCAAGAACCTCGACACCATGGAACGGGCCTCCATGCGGGTCCTCGACGGCCTCCAGAAAATGGGGGAAACGGCCATGCGCGACCCATCGGTGCTGTGTCACACGGAAGGCGGCCACCTGCACTGACCCGTCACATCCGGGCGGGCGTCGATTGACTCCCCCGCCCCGGCCGCCCAGAATCGGGCGCCATGCCCAGCCTCGACACCCTCCTCGCCTTTCTCGGCATCTCCGTCCTGATCACCCTCGCCCCGGGGCCAGACAACCTGATGGTCATCGGCCACAGCCTGGCCCGCGGTCGTCGGGCCGGCCTGGCTTTCGGCCTCGGCTGTGCGGCCGGCTGCCTGACCCACATCGCCTGGGCCACCCTCGGCATTGCCGCGCTGGTGCGCGCCTCGGCGGGGCTCTTCATGGCCATCAAGCTGGCCGGTGCGGCCTACCTGCTGTGGCTTGGCATCCAGGCCCTGAAGAGCGGCGGCACACTTGCGCCCCCCACCGGCACGCCAGCGCGGCCCTGGCTGCATGACCTGCGCCGCGGCTTTGTCGCCAACGCGCTGAATCCCAAGGTGGCCCTGTTCTTCCTGGCCTTCCTGCCCCAGTTCGCCAGCCCGGTGCGAGGCAGCGTCAGCCTGCAGATGCTCGTCCTCGGCCTCGTCTTCATCGCCCAGACGGCTGCCATTTTCAGTGCCATGGCCTGTGCCGCCGGCGCCATCGGGCGCCTGCTGGCCCGCCGCCCGCGGGTCGGGCCGTGGCTCGACCGCCTGTGCGGCGTGCTCTTCATCGGACTGGCCGTGCATCTGGCCAGCGACAGCTTCACCCATAAATAAAACAAGGAAACCCCACTTTGCGACGCTCCTCCCCCGGCGCCCAGCCACTTCCCGCCACCGGCGACCGCCACGACTGGGACACCATCAAGAAGCTGATCCCCTACCTGTGGGCCTACAAGTGGCGGGTGCTGTTCGCCCTCACCTGCCTGATCTCCGCCAAGTTCGCCAATGTCAGCGTCCCGCTGGTCTTCAAGCAACTGGTGGACGGGCTCGACATCTCCCGCGAGCAGGCCTTCATCGTCGTCCCGGCCGCCCTGCTGGTGGCCTACGGGGTGTTGCGCTTTTCCACCTCGCTGCTCACCGAGCTGCGCGAACTGGTCTTTGCGCGGGTCACCCAGGAAGCCGTACGCGAGATATCGCTACAGGTTTTCGGCCACCTGCACGCCCTGTCCCTGCGCTTTCACCTCGAACGCCAGACCGGCGGCCTGACCCGCGACATCGAACGCGGCACCCGCTCGATCGGCTCGCTGATCAGCTACACGCTGTATTCCATACTGCCGACCTTCGTCGAAATCAGCCTGGTGATCGGCATCCTGCTGGTCAAGTACGAACCCAGCTTTGCCATCATCACCCTGCTCACCCTGGCCATCTACGTCACCTTCACCTTCAAGGTCACCAACTGGCGCACCGCCCTGCGCCGCCAGGCCAACGAACTGGACTCGGCCGCCAACGCCCGCGCCATCGACAGCCTGATCAACTACGAAACGGTGAAGTACTTCAACAACGAGCACTTCGAGGCCCGCCGCTACGACACCGAACTGGCCAAGTGGACCGCCGCCCAGATCCGGAACCAGAAGTCCCTCTCCTACCTCAACATCGGCCAGGCGGCGATCATCGCCGTCGGCGTCACCGCCATGATGTGGCGCGCCGCGCTGGGCGTGGCCAACGGCTCCATGACCCTCGGCGACCTGGTGCTGGTCAATGCCTTCCTGATCCAGCTCTACATCCCGCTCAACTTCCTCGGCGTGCTGTACCGGGAAATCCGCCAGGCCCTCACCGACATCGAACGCATGTTCGGCCTGATGGGCACCCACCGCGAAGTGGCCGATGCGCCTGACGCCAGGGCCCTGGCCCGCGGTCCGGCCAGCGTGCGTTTCGACCAGGTGCGCTTTGCCTACGAGCCCTCGCGGCAGATTCTTCATGACGTGGATTTCGCCATTCCGGCCGGCAAGACGGTGGCCGTGGTCGGCCATTCCGGCTCCGGCAAGTCAACCCTCGCGCGGCTGCTGTTCCGCTTCTACGACGTGCAGGGCGGCGCCGTGCGCATCAACGACCAGGACATCCGCGGCCTCACGCAAGACAGCCTGCGCGCCGCCATCGGCATCGTTCCGCAGGACACCGTGCTCTTCAACGACACCCTGTTCTACAACATCCAGTACGGCCGCCCCGATGCCTCGAAGGAGGCAGTGGAAGCCGCCGCCAGTGCCGCCCAGCTCGATGACTTCATCGCCCGCCTGCCCGACGGCTGGAACACCCGCGTCGGCGAACGCGGCCTCAAGCTCTCCGGTGGCGAGAAGCAGCGCGTCGCCATCGCCCGCACCCTGCTCAAGAACCCCGACATCCTGATCTTCGACGAAGCCACCTCGGCCCTCGACTCCAAGACCGAAAAGGCCATCCAGGCCCAGCTCGAGGCCGCCGCCCGCGGCCGCACCACGCTGGTCATCGCCCACCGCCTATCCACGGTGATGAACGCCGACGAGATCATCGTCCTCGACCAGGGCCGCATCCTCGAACGGGGCGGCCACGCCGAACTGCTGGCCAAGGCCGGCGCCTACGCCCAGATGTGGGCCCTGCAGCAGGAAGAACGCGAGGCCGAAGAGGAAGCCGCCTGAACGGAGATCCAGCATGCCCAACCCCGACCACCTCGCCCTCCTCGACCAGGGCCGCGACGCCTGGAACGCCTGGCGCCAGGCCAACCCCGATCTGCCGCCCCAGCTGCGCAGCGCGCGTCTGGAGGGGCGTGACCTCAGCGGCTTCGATCTCCACGACGCCTACCTGCGCCGCGCCCACCTGAAGGGCGCCCACCTCGACGGCTGCAAGCTGCGTGAAGCCAACCTGAGCGGCGCCGATCTGGAAGGGGCCTCGCTGGTACAGGCCGAAATGGCCGGCGCCAACCTGCGGGCCGCAAAGATGCAGGGCGCCGACCTGAGCGGGGCCGACCTGAAAAGCGCCATCCTCGTCAGCACCGACCTCAGCCACGCCAAACTCAACGGTGCCCAGGTGTATGGCATCGCCGCGTGGGAGGTGAAGCTCGACGGCACCGAACAGCGCGACCTGCTGGTCACCCGCCCCGACCAGCCGCGCATCACCACCGACGACCTCGAAGTGGCCCAGTTCATCTACGTGCTGCTCAACCACAAAAAGCTGCGCGATGTCTTCAACACCACCACCCAGCGTGGTGTGCTCATCCTCGGGCGCTTCGGCGGCGGCGGGCTCGACGTGCTCCAGGCCGTGGCCGACAGCCTGCGCCAGCACGGCCTCCTGCCGATCATTTTCGATTTCGAACGGCCGCGCCAGCGCAACTACACCGAAACGGTCATCACCCTGGCCGGCCTGTGCAGCTTCGTCATCGTGGACCTCAGCGGCCCCTCGGTGCCCCAGGAGCTGCAGGCCATCGTCGCCGCCACCCTGCGCATGCCGCTGGTGCCCATCGTCGAGGAAGGCCGCAAGCCCGCCGCCATGCTGGCCGACTTCCAGGAACTCGATTACTTCCTCGGCCCGCCGATCCGCTTCAACGGCATTCCGGCCCTCGTCGCCCAGATTCCCGAGCGCGCCATCGCCCCGGCCCAGGCCTGGCTGGAACAGCGACGAAACAAACTGAAGAGCATCGACGGCAGCTGATTTCACTGCTCCGTAACAGTTTGTGCGTAGGGTTTGGCGGTTAATCCCATCCGCCAAGGAAATCCGCTCATGTTCGCCAAACGTCTGCTCGCCGTCCTCGTGCCGGCAATCCTCGCCAGCACCGCCGCCCACGCCGGCATCGCCCTCATCGGCAAGGGCACCCTGTCCGGCACCGACCTCTCGGGCCTCACCAACACCCTCGAAGATGGCGCCGCCGCCAACATCCTCGGCGGCATGGGCTCCGCCATCGCCTGGGCCGGCGGCAGCACCTTCCTGCTGACCCCCGACCGCGGCCCCAACGCCAGCACCTGGAATGCCGCCGTGGACAACACCACCAGCTGGATTCCGCGCTACCAGACCATCGACCTGGGCCTCGGCGGCGCCACCTTCAGCACCGGCAGCATCGCCACCCTGACCCCCACCCTCAGCGCCACCACCCTGCTCTCCAGCGCCAGCGCCCTCAACTACGGCAGCGCCCCGGTGCTCACCGGCACCAGCGGCCAGAACTACTTTACCGGCCGCTCCGACGCCTTCGACGCCGGCCTGTCCACCAACAGCAGCAACGCCCGCTTCGACCCGGAAGGCATCCGTGTCACCGCCGACGGCAAGAGCGTCTACATCACCGACGAATACGGCCCCTACATCTACCGCTTCGACCGCGCCACCGGCGAGCGCACCGGCGTGATCACCCTGCCCGAGAAGTTTGCCGCCCCCAACCTGTCGGCCCTCGGCGACACCGAAATCGCCGGCAACACCGTCGGCCGCGTCGCCAACAAGGGCATGGAAGGCCTCGCCATCACCCCCGACGGCAAGACCCTCGTCGGCATCATGCAAAGCCCCCTCGCCCAGGACGGCGGCACCAGCGGCAGCACCGTGCGCATCGTCACCGTCGACCTCGCCACCGGCCAGGTCACCCACGAATACGCCTACCAACTCGACAACATCGGCACCGCCGCCAAGCCCAAGTACCCGAGCATCAGCGAAATCGTCGCCATCAACGACCACGAATTCCTCATCGACGAGCGCGACGGCAAGGGCCTCGGCGACGACTCCAAGGCCGTCGTCAAGCGCATCTACAAGATCGACCTGGCCGGCGCCCAGGACGTGGGCAGCCTGACCGGCGAAAGCGCCCTGGCCCCGAAGGCCGTCGCCAAGATCCTCTTCGTCGACCTCGTCGCCCTTCTCAAGGCCAACGGCTACACCGACCGGACCATCCCCGCCAAGATCGAAGGCCTCGCCTTCGGCCCCGACGTGCTGGTGGACGGCGTGCTGCAGCACACCCTGATCGTGGTGAACGACAACGACTTCCTGGACACCACCACGGTGCAGGGCGCCCCCACCGCCAACCCGAACCAGTTCCTCGTCTTCGGCGTAAGCAGCGACCTGATCCCCGCCTACGACGCCCAGCGCATTCCCGAACCGGCGACGCTGGCGCTGGCGGCACTGGGGCTGAGTGGATTCATGCTGCGCCGCAAGCGCAACTGAGTCCCGGCGGTCTTTCTTGTGCCGGCTCACACCCGCCGGCACAAGCCTCTGCCGCCAACCATGAGGGTGCTGGTGATTGCCACTCGGCATTGAATGACAATCACCCAGCGCTACATGATTTTCATCAAGACCTGGGTGTTGGTCATGCAAGCCTTGAGGATTGGCATTCAGGGTTTGAAGCAGAAGATGCAGAAGTGAATGATTTTTGCCAAGCGCTGGGCAACAGGGACTCAGGCTTTGGTGATTGACGTCCAAAGGTGGATAAAGCCGCTGCAGAGACTGCCAAAAATCCTGTGCCGGTGCCCCCAAACACCTTACCGGTGCGCCTTGACCCACAACGACAGCAAGGTGGAGATGGCGAGCAGCACCCACGGCAGCGAGCGCAGCACCACCACGCTGCACGCCAGCCGCGAAAACTGGGCCGCCAACGCAAAATAGGCGCAGCCCAGCACGACGAGCGAGAGCCCCGCCACCTTTGCCGGCTTGCCCTTCAGCGTCACGTCGCCAAAGAAGAACTGCCCGAAGTCGGGCCCGCTCAAGGGTTCGAGATGCGCCGTGGCAATGGCCTTCAGCCCCCACCACAACACGGGCAAGGCAAACGGCGACACGATGAGGATGAGCAGCAGCGAATGCAGCCAAGTCGGCAAGGCGTCGTCCGACGGGAAGAGTGAGCGTCGCATTGTTCGCTCCTGAAAGGAAATGACCTGACGATAGCAGGTCCATGTGAGATGGATTAAACACCGCATTGTTTTGCACGACGAGCAGGGGGACCGGATTTTCCCGGTGCATCGCCACCTTCACGCACCCGCCCCTTCGTGCACAATGTAGCCCTCTGCGGCAGCCACCCTGAACATGCCCCACTTCCCCCGCAGCATCGCCCACCTGGACATGGACGCTTTTTATGCGTCAGTGGAGCTGCTGCGCTATCCACACCTGCGCGGCCAGCCAGTGGTGGTGGGCGGTCGACGCGCGACGGCAAACGAGTCGGGGCAAAATTTTCCGCGCCTGCGCGACTACGTCGGCCGCGGAGTGATCACCACGTCCTCCTACGAAGCGCGGGCGCTTGGCGTGCATTCGGGCATGGGTCTGATGAAGGCCGCCCAGCTGGCGCCGGATGCCCTGCTGCTGCCCGCCGATTTCGACGCCTACCGCCATTACTCGCGCCTCTTCAAGGCCGCCGTGCGCGAGATTGCGCCGGAGGTGGAAGACCGCGGCATCGACGAGATCTACATCGACCTCACCGCCCTCAACCCCGACGGCAGCCGTGAAGGCGCCCGCGCCGTTGCCCTGCGCCTTCAGCAAGCCGTGAAGGACGCCACCGGGCTGTCGTGCTCCCTCGGCGTGGCGCCCAACAAGCTCCTCGCCAAGCTGTGCTCCGACCTCGAAAAACCGGCCGGCATCGCCGTCGTGCCGGCGGACGACATCCCCGCCCGCATCTGGCCGCTACCGGCCAGGCGCATCAACGGCATCGGCCCCAAGGCCGCGGCACGGCTGGAGGCACTGGGCATCCACACCATCGGCGAACTCGCCGCGGCCGCGCCCGAGTGGCTGCAGGAACACTTCGGCGAGCGCTACGGCATCTGGCTGCACCGGGCCGCCCACGGCGACGACGAACGCCCGGTGGTCACCTACAGCGAACCCAAGAGCCTGTCCCGCGAAACCACTTTCGAGCGCGACCTGCACCCGCAACAAGACAAGGCCGAACTGTCCGGCCACTTCACGCGCCTGTGCGAACAGCTCGCCCAGGACCTGGCCCGCAAGGGCTACGTGGGCAAGACCATCGGCCTCAAGCTGCGCTTCGACAACTTTCACACTGTCACCCGCGACCAGACCTTGCCGGCCCCCACCGGCGAAGCCGCGCTGATCCGTCGCGCCGCCGGCGAATGCGCGAAGCGCGTGCTGCTTGACCGGCGCATCCGCCTGCTCGGCGTGCGCGTGGCCAGCCTGAGCCGGCGCGACGCCATCCCCGAACACACAGCGCCGAAGCCTATCCAGGCCGAACTCTTCGCCTGACAATGACGCCCAAAAACAGCCCCGACAAATCCCGTCCCTGTGGGTCGGACTGAAGTCCGACCCACAGAAAAAAGAAAACCGCTTTCCAGGAGACTCCAGCATGCCCCACCCGAACCTCGAACCGGCCATCCCCAATGCCGTGGAACCCTGGCGCCAGAACCTGCGCGGCGAGCAGGACGCCCTCTTGCGCGGCCCGCGCGCCGACTGGTGGTGGACCGGCCTGGCCCCGGCCAGCTGTCCGGGCCTGCAGGCCGACGGCAGCCTCACCGCCCTGCCCCAGCCCAACCTGGCCACCTGTACGCGTGAGTCGGTGCTGGCCGCCTTCGACAACTGCTGGACACTGACCGAAGCACTGTTCGCCGGCCTGCAGGGGGAGGAAGCCTTCTTCCGGCCGCCCTACCACCACCTGCGCCACCCGATGCTGTTCTACTACTGCCATCCGGCGGCGCTGTACATCAACAAGCTGCGGGTTGCCGGCCTCATCGACAACCCGCTCAACCCCTACTTCGAGCGCATCTTCGAAACCGGCGTGGATGAAATGCGCTGGGACGACATGTCCAAGAACGAGATGCTGTGGCCGAGCTTTGGCGAGGCCCACAGCTACCGCCAGCAGGTCTACACCACCGTCCGCCAGCTCATCGAGACCCACCCCGACCTCGCCGACGGCCACGCCCCGATCACCCAGAGCCACCCCCTGTGGGCGCTCTTCATGGGCTTCGACCACGAGCGCATCCACCTGGAAACCTCCTCGGTGCTGATCCGCGAGCTGCCGCTGGAACTGGTCGGCCGCCCCGCCGCCTGGCCGGCCCTGCACCCCAGCGCACAAACCGGCGCCTCGGCCGCCTTTCCGCCCAGGGCCGGGCAGGACTACCCGCAAACGCGCCTCCTCGACATCCCGGCCAGCCAGGTCAGGATCGGCAAGCCAGCCAACTGGCCGAGCTTCGGCTGGGACAACGAATACGGCGAGCGCCGCGCCTCGGTGCAGGGCTTCCAGGTCGACAACCAGCTGGTCAGCAACGGCGCCTTCCTCGAATTCATCCAGAGTGGTGGCTACCTGGAACAACAGTGGTGGAGCGAAGCCGGCTGGGAATGGCGCGGCTTCCGCAACAGCAAATGGCCCTGTTTCTGGGTGCCGGAAGGCCCCGCCGGGCTGCACCAGTACCGCCTGCGCACCCTGTTCGAAACCATCGCCATGCCGTGGAACTGGCCGGCCGAGGTCAACGCCCACGAAGCCGCTGCCTTCTGTGCCTGGCGCAGCGCCCGCGACGGCGTGCCCTGTAGATTGCCCACCGAGGCCGAGCACCACGCGCTGCGCGACGCCGCGTGGGCCGAAACCGATCCGCCCTTCCACGTCGATGGCGCCACCCTGGGCCGCGAAAGCGGCTGGAACAGCCAGCTCGCCCATGGCTCCCCGTGGCCGGTGGATGCCGGCCGCCCCAGCCTTGCCGGCGCCCACGACGTCTTCGGCAACCTGTGGCAATGGCACGGGGACGACTTCAACCCGCTGCCGGGCAGCAAGGTCCATCCCCTCTACGACGACTTTTCCACCCCCTGTTACGACGGCCAGCACCAGATGATCCTGGGTGGCTCGTGGATATCCTGCGGTGACGAAGCCGGCGTGTGGGCACGCTTTCACTTCCGCCCGCACTTCTACCAGCACGCCGGCTTTCGCGTCGTGCAGGCCGCCCACGACGGCGGCGTGGTGAAGCTCAACGCCGCCGACGCCGGCCGCCAGGTTTACGAGGACGAAAAGATGGTCGACGACTACATGCTCCTCCACCACGGCGAGCCGCAAACCCAGATGCCCTGGCCCGGCGGCCCGCAGCGCACCACCGCCTTCCCGCAGCGCTGTGCCGACTGGCTGCTGGACGGCGCCAAGAGCTGGTCCACCGGCACGGCCCGCGCGCTGGACATCGGCTGTGCGGTGGGTGGTTCAAGCTTCGAACTGGCCCGCGGTTACGGTGAAGTGCTCGGCGTGGATCTTTCCCGCGCCTTCATCGACGCCGCCAATGTGCTGCAGAAGGACGGCACCCGCCCCTTCTTCCGGCGCGACGAAGGCGATCTCGGCCAGACCATCACAGCCCGGATCGACCCGTCCATCGCACGCAGCCGCGTCAGCTTCCGTCAGGCTGACGCCTGTTCGCTGCCGGCCGAGCTGGTGGACTTCGACGCCGTGCTGATGGCCAACCTGCTGTGCCGCCTGCCCAGCCCCAAGTCCCTCCTCGGCCGTCTCGGCGGCGAGCGCGGCCTGGTCAAGGTGGGTGGCCTGCTGGCGCTGTTCTCGCCCTATTCGTGGCTGGCGCAATTCACCCCGAAGGAGGCCTGGCTCGGCGGTTTTGAGCAGGACGGCCAGCCAGTGAAAAGCTCCGACGCCCTCAAGGCCTACCTGCAGGACGAGGGCTTCGTGCTGCTGCGCGAGGAAGAGGTACCGCTGGTGATCCGCGAACACGCCCGCAAGTACCAGTTCATCGTCACCCACGGGATGCTCTGGCAGCGGGCCCGCTGAGCAGCCTTACTCGGGCAGGCTCCCGGCGCCGGCCAAACCGGCCCCAAGGGCCTGCGCCCTCAAGGTCCTGGCCAGCGTCGGGGCGCTGGCTTTCAGCTTGAGATAGGCCTCTGAGGCAGCCTGACCGTTTCCCTCGACGAGGTAACTCATCGTTACCACACCAAGAGCCGGGGCAAAGGTCGGCTGTTTCACCAAAAGCACTTCGGCATGCTCGCGAGCCTTTTTTGGCAGACGCGCTCCCAGGTAGGCCTGGGCCAGGAAAAAACGTGCGTCGGACGCTGCCGGCGCCAGTGTCAGGGCCTTCTCCAGCGACTGGATGGCACGCCCCAGGTTACGGCTGCGCAACTGCACCTCACCAAGATTGATCCAGCCATTCGACAGACCGGGATCGAGCCGGACCGCGGTTTCCAGCGCATCAACCGCCTCGGGCAGACGGCCCAGCTTCATCAGGGCGTACCCCTTGCCACTCCAGGCATGCACGTTGACCGGATCGATCTCCAGCGCCCGGATCTCATAGCCCAATGCAGCCGCAATGTCCCCCTTCGCCCCCTGGGCCCTGGCCATGGTCAGGCACATCCGGAGCAACTTCGGGTCCATCGCTTCGGCCTTGCTCAGGATCTTCAACGCCTCATCCACACTCCCCATCCCGATCATGGCCTCGGCCCACGAAACCAGCTCGTCGGGGTTCATGCTGACCAGACCGTCCAGTTTCTGGAAGGCCATGCCGGCCTCCCGAGGCTTCCCGAGCGCGAGGTGGGTCAAGGCCGCTATCCGCCAGCCCTGCGCACTCTGCGGATCCAGCTTGATGGCCTGCCGCGCGTCATCAAGGGCCGGCTGCAGACGTTTGAGTTCAAGCCGCGCACCGGCCCGGTTGGTCAGGTTGTCGGCACTCCGCGGCACCCGTTGCAGCGCCTTGTCGAACGCGCTCTCCGCCTCCTGGAAGTGCCCCAGTCGCATCAGTACCGCGCCCAGCCCGGTCCACGCCTCCGCCGCCTCCGGCAGCAGGGCCACCGCCTTGCGCATGGCCTCTTCGGCAGGCCCCAGGCGCCCCCGATTCAGTTCACCAAGGCCCATCAACAGCTGCGTCTTGCCGGTGTTGCCGCTGGCCACCTCCTGAGCCTGTGCCAGCCGGGCCGCCTCCTCCACCTTGCCCGACTTGGCGTACAACTCCGCCAGACGCTGTCGAGCCCTCACATCGGCGTCACCCAGCCTCAGCGCCGTGGCCAGGGCCCGGGACGCCTCGACCGGGTTGCCCAGGCTGTCCTCCACCAGGCCGAGAAAGCGCCATGCCTCGCTGCGTCGAGGCCAGCGCCGGATCGACTCCCTGATGTGCTCCCGTGCCTCGGTCAGACGGCCTGCATCGCGGTACCAGTGGGCGCGCAGAAAAACCGAATCGGAACTGAAGGGATAACGGCTGTCGAGCGCCTTCAGTGCCTGCTCTGCCGCCTCACGAGCACCGCGGAGGTACAGCAGATCCGCCAGTTGCAGCCACGCCGGCGCGTAGTTCTCATCAAGTTCGAGGGCGCGCCGCACGCTGACCTCCGCCTCGTCCAGCCGCTTGAGGCCCTGTAGGGCGGTACCGAGTGTGGCAGCCGCAACGGCAGAGCGGGGCTGGCTCACCGACCAGGCACGGGCATGCATTTCCAGGTCAGCCCACCTGGCGGCACGCCTCAGGGCATCGGCGTCGGCGATCCACGGTTTTTCCGGGGCAGGCAGGCGTAATTCGGCGGGGGGCGCGTCACCATTAGCCAGAATGCCGGCCACGCTGTCGGCCGAAAGAATCATGTTGAAGTTCTGGCCTGTTCCAAGCACTGCCTTGGTGACGCCCACCAGCAGCCCTTCCCGGTCGAACAGCCCCCCGCCGCTCGATCCCGGCGACTGGGGCGCCGTGGCGACGAGGTACGGATGGGGCTGTTTCTGCTCGGCGGTCGCCACCAGCCCGGCGCTGACGGCCAGGCCGAAGCCAAGGGGGTTGCCCACTGCGAAGACCGGCTCGCCAACCGCCAGGCTGGAGCCCGGACGCAGCTTGACCGATGGCGCATCAAGCCCATTCACCGTCAGCAGGCACAAGTCGAGAGCCGCTTTCTGGCGCACCCACTTGCCCTCCAGTTCGGCCTGACCGACAAGGACACGAATGATGGAGGCATTACGGATCACGTGGCAGTTGGTTACCACCTGACCCTTGCCGACCACCACACCACTGCCCTGGGCCTCCACGACGCCCTTGTCGTCCTCCGTCTTGATGGTGACCACGGAACCTGAAACCCTGGCAAAGACACGCTGGGCATCGCCCGGTTCGCCGGCGGCCAGACCCAACCCGGTCCAGCCCATCACGCTCAGGGAGACGCACAGAAAACGGGCTTTCATCTGGCGTTCTCCTCATAGGGGTAAAGGGTGTTCCGGTAGGCCTGCTCGGCGGCAGTACCATCGATGCCACGCAGCTTTTCGTACGCGCTGTGTGCCGCCTCCCGACGCCCCAGGGCCTGGCAGGCTTCGATCAGAGCCATCCACACCTTGGCCTGTGCCGGGTCGAGTTGCAGGGAGCGCTCCAGGGCCGGCACGGCATCGGCCGACCGCCCCAGGATGGCCAGCGTGAAGCCCTTCTGCCGCCAATGGCTGGCCTCCTCGGGCATCCTCGCGACGAGTCTCTCAAAAATCGTCAGCGCTTCGGCCGGGCGGCCGGCATCCTTCAGCACGACGCCAAGCTGGTAGTCCCATGCGCTTTCAGACGGGTTGAGCGCTTGGGCGGACTGAAAGGCAGCGATGGCCTCCGGGTAGTTTTTCAGCCCGTAAAACGCGTTGCCGATGCCGGCCCAGGCCCGGTCTTTGGCCTCTGACGGGCGCGCGAGGCTCGCCCGATAAGCCTGCATCGCCGCTTCCGGACGCTCCAGACGGGCCAGGGCATAGCCCCGCCAGAACCAGGCGATGGCGGAGTCCCGATCCTTTTCCGGCAGCTGCTCGAGCACCGAATAGGCAGGTTCCGCCTTACCCGCGCTCAGGTAGGCCTGCACCAGGCCCAAGCGTGGTCCCGGAGCGTCCGGGTAGAGCCCGGCGATCCGCGACCAGATCGCAATCGCCGTCGCGTGATCGCCACGCAACTGGGCCAGTGCCGCCAGCCCCTGATAAGCCTCCATCAACCAGGGGTCCAGATCGATGGCCTCCCGGTAGGATGCCTCCGCCTCCTTGTGGAGGCCGGATGAATGCTGCGCGCGGGCCAGCAGCCAGCGGGCCGGGGCGTATTCGCGATGGGCGGCAGCGAGCACCTTCGCCAGTTCAAGCGCTTCCTTGACCTGACCACCGGCCAGCAACACATAGCCCAGCCCGGCTCCCGTTTCGGCATGACTCGGGTTGATCCGCCACAGGGCACGCCAGGCGAGCAGCTCCTTGTCGCGATGATTGAGCCCCCGTGCCGCCGATACGGAAAAGCGCCAGGCATCCAGACTATCGGGTTGATCGCGGGCCCACTCGGTCGCCAGGACGTCCAGCTCGCTCCATTGTCCCTGCTGCTGCAACGCCCTCGCCGCATCGTAGCGCTGCAGGATTTCGGCGCTATCGGCCGCGCGCTTCTCGATGTCGCCGACCCATTCGGCAAGCGAAGCGAAATTGACGTTCTGTCCGTCCCGGCGCCGGTAATCGATAATGCCGATGAGGGAACCGGTGTCATCGACCAGCGCTCCGCCCTCGGAGCCCGGCGAGATCGGCGCAGTAAACTGGATGTAATCGCCCGCCGGGTAATGCCGCACCCCCGACACAACACCTTCCGAGATACCCACTCCCAGCCCCAGCGCATTGGAAATGGCGAACACCCGGGAACCCGGCACAGGCATGCGCCGCGGCAACGCCGCCCCCGCCGCGGTCGCCCCATCCACCTGGATCAGGCACAGGTTGCGCTCCCGGTCGCGGGCGGCAATCCGGCCCTCCATCACCTGCGCCTTGAGCGTCACGCGAACCGCAGCAGCGCCATCCAGCACCTCGCACACCGAAACAAAGCGCCCCGTGCCCACCTGCGTGGCGGAATAGCTGCCGACCTGCCGGCCACCGGCATCGAGCACTTCCAGCACAGCAACCGATGGCGAAAATGCAGCAAAGACCTCTTGCGCCGTCAGGGCCTGGCCGGGCTGCGCCACCACCAGCAGGCCCAGAGCGACAAACAGGGAGAGGGGAAACGGACAGGACATCACAGCCTCCGGCTGACAGCAAGAACACGTCAGCCGGATTCTACAAGGCGCACGCCACATTACGCCGATCGAATACCGCCAACCCCATTGCCGCGAGTTGGCCTGCGGCACATCAGCGGGCCGTCACCCAACCCGATTTTCGTCCAGCTCCGCGTGAATCCATTCCACAAAGGTCCTGACCCGCGCCGGCAACAGCCGGGCGTGGGGATAGACCACATGGATGGGCCGCGGCGGCGGCTCGAAATCCTCCAGCACCACCTGCAGGCGCCCGGCCGCCAGGTGGGCCGCCACCTGGTAGGACAGAAAGGTGCCGAAGCCCAGCCCGGCCAGGCAGGCTTCGATGGCGGGCGCCACGTGGTTGAATTCCAGCCGGCCCTTCACCGGCACGCTGAAGGGCCGGCCCCTTTCGTCGAAGCGCCACCACGCCCCGCTGGTGGACACAAAACCGATGCAATCAGCCCGCAGCAAGTCCTTCGGGTGTGCCGGCAAGGGATGGCTGCGCAGGTAATCCGGGCTGGCGACCACCATCCGCCGCACCTCGCCCACCGGTCGGGCAACCAGCGATGAATCCTCCAGCGGACCGATGCGGATGCCCACGTCGATGCCCTCCTCCAGCAGGTTCACCACCCGGTCGAAGAGCAGCACGCGGCAGTGCACCTTGTCATAGCGCTGCACGAAGCGGGTCACCGCCGGCGCCACGTGCATCTGCCCGAAGAGCACTGGCGCGGTGATGGTGAGCTGGCCGGAAGGCTCGCCGGCTTCGTCCTTAAGTGCCGATTCCGCGTCGTTCAGCGCCGCTAGCAGATTGCGGCAGCTTTCCAGGTAATGGCGACCCTCGTCGGTCAGCGCGATGCGCCGGGTGGTGCGATTGAAGAGACGCACGCCCAACTCCACTTCCAGCGCCGCAAGGCTGCGCACCACCGCCGGCAGGGACGCACCGAGCTGGCGGGCCGCGGCGCTCAGGCTGCCGGCCTCGGCAATCTGCACAAAGGTAGCCATGGCCTTCAGTTTATCCACGGGCAATTACTCCATAAAACACAGCAGTGATATCCGGATCGCAGCATTTATCCACAAGCCGGATTAAACCACACTGCATTCCGTCGCCCCCTCCAACTGAAAGGACTGCCATGAACGCCCCCGCCCAGCCCATCAAGTTCTACCGTTTCCCGCTCTCCGGACATAGCCACAAGGCAGAGCTCTTCCTGTCGCTGCTCGGCCTGCCGGTGGAGCCCATCGACGTGGATCTGGCTGGCGGCGAGCAGAAAAGCCCGGCCTACCTGGCCATGAACGGCTTCGGCCAGGTGCCGGTGATCCAGGACGGCGACGTGACGGTGTCCGACTCCAACGCCATCCTCGTTTATCTGGCCAGCCGCTACGGCAGCGAGACGTGGCTGCCGCGCGACCCGGCCGGAGCCGCCCAGGTGCAGCGCTGGCTGTCGGTGGCCGCCGGACAGGTGGCCTACGGGCCGTGCGCGGCACGCCTCGTCACGGTATTCAAGGCCGCCTTCAACCCGGACGAGGTCATCGCCCGCGCCCACGCCCTGTTTGCCATCCTGGAGAAGGAACTGGCCGCCCGCCCCTTCCTGGTCGGCCATCACGCCACCATTGCCGACGTGGCCAACTACACCTACATCGCCCACGCGCCGGAGGGCAACGTGTCGCTCGCCGCCTACCCGGCCATTCGCGCCTGGCTGGCCCGCATCGAAGCCCTGCCCGGTTTCGTGCCGATGCCGAAGACGGCCATCGGTCTGGCGGCGTAATCATCATGAACACCCCGGCCTTCCACGCCGGCGAGCGGGCCCTGCAGGCCCGCGCCGGCAGTCTCGAACGGCTCGCCGAAGTGGGCGCGCGGGTGATCCGGCCAGCCATGCCGGATCAGCACCGGGCCTTTTTCGCGCAGCTCCCTTTCATTGTCACCGGCAGCGTGGATGGCGCCGGCCAGCCGTGGGCGTCCGTGCTGGCCGGCCCGCCGGGCTTCGTGACGGCCCCGGCGCCGAACCAGCTGCACATTGACGCCCGCCCGGCAGCTGGCGATCCGCTGGCCGAAGCGCTCGCCATCGGTGCCCACATCGGCCTCCTCGGCATAGAGCCCCACACGCGTCGCCGCAACCGCGCCAACGGACGCATCGCCACGCTGGGCGATGGGGGTTTCGATGTGCAGGTTCTGCAGAGCTTCGGCAACTGCCCGAAGTACATCCGGGCGCGGCAAGCCGAGTTCGTCGCCAACGGGACGGCGCCCGGCCCGATCCGGCACACGCCCGGCCTGAGCGATACCGACCGCCGCCTGATCGGCGCCGCCGACACCTTTTTCATCGCCAGCGCCTACCCGGCGGCGGCCGACGACCCGGATCCGGCCCACGGCGTCGATGTCTCCCACCGGGGCGGCACGCCGGGCTTCGTGCGCGTCGACGGCGACACCCTGACCGTCCCCGACCTGGCCGGCAACGCCTACTTCAACACCCTCGGCAACCTGCAGCTCAATCCCCGCGCCGGGCTGCTCTTCATCGACTTTGAAAGCGGCGCACTGCTGTGGCTGGCCGCCAATGCCGAGATCATCCACGACGGCCCCGAACTGGCCGATTTTGCCGGCGCCCAGCGCCTGCTCCGCCTGCAGGTACGCGAAGCCCGCCACCAGCCGGCGGCCCTGCCTCTGCGCTGGCACGCCGGGGAATGAGCCTGAAGGCGCCTATTCCTCGAGCAGGCTGCGCAGCATCCAGGCGGTCTTCTCATGCACTTCCAGGCGCTGGGTGATGAGGTCGGCGGTCGGCTGGTCGTGGGCGCCTTCCAGCAGCGGGAAGAGGCCGCGAGCGGTACGCGCGGTCGCCTCCTGCGCAGCAACAAGCAGGCGGATCATGTCCTTCGCCGCCGGCACACCTTCCGGCTCCTCGATGGAGGCCAGCTTGACGAACTCCTTGTAGGTGCCCGGCGCCGGGTGGCCCAGCGCGCGGATGCGCTCGGCGATCACGTCGAGCGCATTCCACTGCTCGGTGTACTGGCCCATGAACATCAGGTGCAGCGTATTGAACATCGGCCCCTTCACGTTCCAGTGGAAATTGTGGGTCATCAGGTACAGCGTGTAGCTGTCGGCCAGCAGATGCGACAGCCCGGCGGCAATGTCGGCCCGGTCGTCGGCCGAAATGCCGATATCCATGGCGGGACCGGCAGATGCGCGTGCAGTCTTCATGATCGTCTCCTTTGAACAGGGGTTGAAAAGCCCAGCGCCCTGACGACACAGCGAGCGGGCTGGATGGCTTTCATGATGAGCGTCTCGTGCCGGCGGGGTCCAATTGCCTCTTTCACTGATGCCGATTGGCCTGGCCAATCAAACTAGAAGGCGGAGATTCCCGTCTGGGCTCGCCCGAGGATCAGCGCATGAATGTCATGGGTGCCTTCGTAGGTGTTCACCACCTCCAGGTTCACCATATGACGGGCCACCGGGTATTCGTCGCTGATGCCGTTGCCGCCCAGCATGTCCCGCGCGGCGCGGGCGATGTCCAGCGCCTTGCCGGCGTTGTTGCGCTTGATGAGGGAGACCATCTCGGGGCTGGCGTGATCCGCTTCCAGCAAACGCCCGACGCGCAAGGCCGCCTGCAGGCCGAGGGCAATCTCGGTCTGCATGTCGGCGAGCTTCTTCTGGATCAGCTGATTCGCCGCGAGGGGCCGGCCGAACTGGCGGCGCTGCAAGGTGTAGTCCCGCGCCGCGTGCCAGCATGCTTCCGCCGCCCCCATGACGCCCCAGGCAATGCCATAGCGGGCTGCATTGAGGCAGGCAAAGGGGGCGGTGAAACCCCGGGCCAGCGGCAGCCGGTGGCTCTCCGGCACAACCACACCGTCCATGAAGATCTGCCCGGTCACCGAAGCGCGCAGACCGATCTTGCCGTGGATGGGTCGGGTACTCAGCCCGGGCCAGCCCTTCTCCAGCAGGAAGCCGGCAAGCCGCTCGTCTTCGGTCCATGCCCACACGACGAACAGATCGGCAATGGGCGCGTGGGTGATCCAGGTCTTGCTGCCGGTCAGGAGGTAGCCACTCTCCACCCGCCGCGCCCGGGTCTGCAGGCTGGCCGGGTCGGAGCCCGCCTCCGGCTCGGTGAGGCCGAAGCAACCGACGATCTCACCGCGAGCCAGGCGCGGCAGCCAGGCCGCCTTCTGGGCAGCGTCGCCAAAACGGGCGATCGCCCCCATCACCAGCGAGGACTGCACTGAAAACAGCGAGCGATACCCCGAATCCACCCGCTCGATCTCCCGCGCCAGCAAGCCGTAGGCAACGTAGCCCACCCCGGCACAACCGTAGCCGCTGATCGTCGGGCCAAGGAGGCCGAGATCCCCCATCTCGCGGAAAATCGCCCGGTCAGTACGCTCCTCGCGGAAGGCCTGGCAAATGCGCGGGGCGAGGCTGGCCCGGCAGTAGTCGCGGGCCGTGTCGCGAATCTGACGCTCCTCGGCGACGAGCTGGTCGTCGAGGCGTAACGGGTCATCCCAGGTGAAGGCGGGCATGATGTCAGACGAAGCGCACGCCTTGGGCCAGGGGCAAATCACCGGAATAGTTGATGGTGTTGGTGGCACGCCGCATGTAGGCCCGCCAGGCGTCGGAGCCTGCCTCGCGACCGCCGCCGGAATCCTTCTCGCCACCAAAGGCGCCGCCGATCTCGGCGCCGGACGGCCCGATGTTCACGTTGGCAATGCCGCAGTCGCTGCCACTGGCGGACAGGAAGTGCTCCATCTCCCGCAGGTCAGTGGTGAACAGGGACGAGGACAAGCCCTGGCGCACCGCGTTATGGGCGGCAATGGCCGCATCCAGGTTGCGGTAGCGCAACACATACAGGATGGGGCTGAAGTTTTCCTGGCGAACCAGCGCCGTCTGGCCGGCCATTTCCACCACGGCCGGGCGCACGTAATGGCCATCCGGACAATCGGCCACCGCCACGCGCTCGCCCCCATGCACCACCCCGCCATCCGATACGGCCTGGTCAAGGGCGGCCCGGTGACTATCAAAAGCCGCCCCGTCGATGAGCGGCCCCACCAGCGTCCCGGCATCGAGGGGATTACCCACCGGCAGGCTCGCAAAGGCCGCCTGCAGACGCGCCTGCAGTTGCGCGTAGATACTCTCGTGGACGAAGAGACGGCGCAGCGTCGTACAGCGCTGCCCGGCCGTACCCGCTGCCGCAAACACGATGGCCCGCAGCGCCAGTTCAAGGTCGGCACTGGGCGCCACGATCATCCCGTTGTTGCCGCCCAGTTCCAGCAGGCAGCGCCCGAAACGGCCAGCCACCCGTGGCGCAAGACTCCGCCCCATGGCGGTGGAGCCGGTGGCCGACAGCAGCGCCACGTCCGGATGATCGGCCAGCGCCCGGCCCACCCGGGTCGGGCCGACCACCACCTGGCTGAGCCCGTCAGGCACCTCGCCCGCCTCCTCCATCGCCGCCTCCAGCAGGGCCTGGCAGGCCAGCGCCGTAAGCGGCGTGCGGGACGACGGTTTCCAGATCACCGGATCGCCGCACACCAGCGCCAACGCCGCATTCCACGCCCACACCGCAGCCGGAAAATTGAAGGCGGTGATGACCCCGCACACGCCGAGCGGATGCCAGGTCTCCATCATCCGGTGGCCGGGCCGCTCGCTGCTCATGGTCAACCCGTAAAGCTGGCGCGACAGCCCCACCGCAAAGTCGCACATATCGATCATCTCCTGGACCTCGCCCAGCCCCTCGGAGAGGATCTTGCCGCACTCGATGGAGATAAGCCGCCCCAAAGCCTCCTTGTGCTGGCGCAGCAGCGCGCCATAGCGGCGCACCAGATCGCCCCGCCGCGGCGCCGGTACCAGCCGCCACTGCAGGAAAGCCGTCCGCGCCCGGGATACCGCCTCATCCATGTCCACCTCACCGGACGGACAGGCACCGATGAGCCTGCCGTCAATGGGCGAATGGACAAGCAGACCACCCGAGGCAGGCTCGGGCAGACCGAAGCCATCGAACAAGCACGCAACGTCGGCGGCAAGGGAAGGGTGAAGCATGGCGGACTCCTTTCGGGCGCTGTCCGGATTGGACAACGGATCGGCCCAAAGGATCGCCGCCCCGGACGGAGATTCAAAAGCAACACCCGGAATGCGTGAAACGCCGCTAGCGGCCCCGTTGCAGGTATCGCTCAGGCCATCACGATCTCGCTTCGCGCGCGGTTTAGCAGCCAAGTCGAAAAGCGCTCGGCATCCAGCGGCTTCGAGAACAGAAAGCCCTGCCCCTGGACACATTTTATCCGCTTCAAAACCTCCACCTCCGAAGCCGTTTCTATGCCCTCGGCGACGATCTCGAGGGCAAGGCTGTCAGCCAGCGCCACGATCGCTCGCGCAATCGACTCATTCACCGGCGTGCTGTCAATATCGCGCACGAAAGACTGGTCGATCTTCAGGCGGTCAATGGGAAAGCGGCGCAGATAGCTGAGGCTTGAAAAACCGGTCCCGAAATCATCGATGGCCAGGCGGACCCCCAGGGCCTTGATTTCGGTGAGTGTCTGCAGAACAGCATCGACGTTCTTCATCAGTACGCTCTCGGTCAGCTCCAGCTCCAGAAGGCCCGGCTGGATACGATGCTCAGCCAGTTGCTCGGCGAGAAAGCCGGAAAATCCGCGCTGCCGGAACTGCAGGGCGGAGATGTTCACGGAAACAGGCAGCGACGGCAGCCCCTGATCCCGCCACGCACGAAGCTGGGCCAGCGCATTCCTGACCACCCACTCGCCCAGGGCGACGATCAGGCCGGACTCTTCGGCGACGGGAATAAACTGCAGGGGCGGAATCAATCCTCTTTCCGGATGACACCAGCGCACCAGCGCCTCGACACCCAGCACGGCGCCCCCCGCCAGTGCGACCTGCGGCTGAAAGTGCAGCAGCAGTTCGTCCCGCTCTATGCCCTGGCGCAGTTCGTTTTCCAGCGACATGCTTGCCGGGTTGTACGTCCGCATTTCCGGCGAGTAACTGCGAAAACCGTTCCGGCCTACCGCCTTGGCTTCGTACATGGCCGCATCCGCCTTGCTCAGGAGGGCACCGACGCCAGCATCGTCCCGGGGATAAACCACGCTGCCGATGCTGACCGTTGCGACCAGCACATGCCCCAGCATGTCGATGGGCTCCTGCATCGACGCGATGATCCGGCGCGCGACAAGGGCAACCTGCGCGGGGTCAGTCAGGTCTTCCATAAGAATCACGAATTCATCACCGGCCAGGCGCGCCACCGTATCTACCTGCCGCGCACTGGCCTTGAGCCGCGCGACGATGCGACGCAGCACCTCATCCCCGGCGCTGTGGCCCAGCGTGTCGTTGATCTGCTTGAATCGGTCCACGTCGATAAAGAGCAGCGCCACCAGCCGGCCCTTGCGATCCGCATCCCGGCAAGCGTGCTCCAGCCGATCGGACAGCAAGGCCCGGTTCGGGATACCGGTCAGCGCATC
>ERZ724504.286-NODE-286-length-28614-cov-6.105081_pt1 | contig 28614 bp, 38 predicted proteins | sample MGYA00376037_ERZ724504 | MGnify/ENA primary metagenome ERZ724504 (study PRJEB28724, sample SAMN07190888) | wastewater metagenome | isolation source: influent of sewage treatment plant in Hong Hong | place: USA: Christiansburg, Virginia | collected 2016-03-01 ... | reverse complement strand
TGAGTAGCGCGATGCGTTGCGGATTCAACCCCGCCGCCATGATGCAACTTAACGCGATATAGACGACGAAATATCATGGCAACCTGCACCATAAAAACCGCATCTAGTGCAATCGCAATATGGCTATATTGCTATCCTAAAAATAGCACCAAAGGCGGCATGTGATGCAGTGCGCCCGCTGCCATCGCCGAATCAACAAGCCAGCCGCGCTATCGCATGGCCTACCCGTTGGTCCGCGGTGTTCGGTAAAGCTGGGCCTAGTCACACCAAAGCCGCGCCTGCCGTCAATGGGGCCGCGCATCGTTGTTCGGGTGGATGAGGATCAGATACCTCTTTTTCAGACTGAGGGGGTGCTGTGACCAAGCAAACATTTTTCCTCGTCCACGACGCCGCCCGCCAGAACGCGCACCGGGCTATCGACGCCGCACACCATGACGGATGGATGGTGCAGATCAGCGAGCCTACCCGAACGCTGGAGCAGAACGCCGCGCAGTGGCCATACCTTGAGGGCTTCGCCAAGCAAAAGCAGCTTTGCATCAACGGTGTCATGCAGTGGGTCACAAGCGATGACTGGAAAGATGTTCTGTCCGGTTGCTACCACGGAGAGATGCGCATGGCTGCATTCGACGGCAAGGTAATCATGCTGCCCCAGCGAACAAGCAGGATGGGGAAAAAGGTCTTTTCGGACTGGATGGAGTTTTTGGTCGCCATGGCTGCGCAGAGCGGCGTGGAGCCTATTTACAAGTCAGAGCGGAGGGTGACGCAATGACCGCCTTCCCAAAGCAAAACGCCATCCGGTCGGAGCCATACCGGCGCCTAGTCGCTGCCTTGCCCTGCAAGAACTGCGGCATTCAAGGCTACAGCCAGGCCGCCCACGTTCCACCGGACGGCCGCGGCATCAAACAAGACGACCGCGAAACCTTTGCCTTGTGCTGCACCCGGCCCGGCATCAACGGCTGCCATGTGGACTTTGACCAGTACCGCCTATTCCCAAAGCGTCAAGCGGTTGTGGTTGGGCAGGCATGGGCCGCAGACACCCGGCGCCAGATCGAGGCGATGGGAAAGTGGCCGAAGAACCTGCAAAAGTATGTCGACGACCACGTAAACATTTAGTAAGCAGCTATCAATTCACTAGCAAACACCCATGAAAATCATCGATCACGCCAACATCACAAAGACCGCCATCGATAACCGCCTGGATGACCTGCTTGTCATGTGGCACCGTTACCGGGCCGGCTACTCAGTTGGGCGCGGATTCTCCGGGCGGGATGCAACCTGCCGGGATTTCCAGACGCCTACGCATTGGGACTGGCGCAACGGTGCGCTTGATGGCAGGGTAGATGCGGTGATTGCCAAGGGCGTATCTGATGCCGTGGACACGATACCAAACGCGCCCAGGCGCTGGAACACGGCGTTGGCGTTTGAGGCGCGTAATCTGGCGTCAATGGCCGCTGTGTGGTCATCACCCGTGTTGCCGAAGGACAAGGAGGAACTGGCCGTGCTGGTGCTGGAGGCTCGGACTATGCTGCTGGATCGGCTGAGGCGGGATGGGGTGTTGACTTGAATAACACTGTTTGCAATGACACGCTGCACAAAAACCCAGTCTGTAGTAAACTACAGTTGTCAAGTGGTGCAACACAAGACAAAATCGCAATGGCCTAGGCCCTGGCTTCTTACCCGCAAGGGACCGTGTTGCACCACGGGAAAGTCTGGACCTAGGCTTTTTCACGTCAGGGCGCGTATTGGCAAAGCACAAAGGCTTGTATCAGCAGCACCCAATAAGCACCGGCCCGGAGTAACTGCTCCGAAGCGCCGACCCCGCGTTGATGCACCGATGGGGCGAAGTCTGCCAAGACTGTGACAGGCGTTAGCTTGGTAGGCGAGTGGAATGCATCCCTCATGGGCACTTGGCCTGACTCTCAGACACTGGGGTCAGGTGGAGAGGTTGATATTCACCATATCACCTTGCTGTAGCCATGGATCAATCAAATATTTGACAGAACCTAAATTTCTGGTATTCTGCGTGGGTCGGGCGGAGCGTTCCCGAAAGATTCACAAAACGCGCTAGCCAACCAATTTAGCTGATCTGCCAAGCGTAGAAACAGCATCCGAAAGCCTCGACAAGCAATTGCCGGGGCTTTTTGCATACACGTATCAGTGGCGCAACTGGCAGCGCGTCGGTCTCCAAAATCGAAGGTTGTAGGTTCGACTCCTACCTGGTATGCCAATACGTGGGGTCGAGCCTCAAACCATTTTTGCTTTTTGCACAAACGGCCCGCACCCCGCACCCAACCCGCCCAGTCAGATTGACCAGCCGCATTCCCTCCAGCGGTACGGAAGATCAACGCGGAGCCTAGATGTGCTGTGGCACGTAACAGCCATCCCCGGAAAGTCCCCGGCAACAGCTCCTGATTACAAAGGACAGCCGGGGACAGACCGGACCAATTGCAAGCTACCTGGAAACCGCCCAGGTGCGCTGACAGCGCGACACTTCCACGGCTGCACCGGCTGTGAAAGCGGGTCAAGGTGAGACATGGTGAACCCAGCGGGCTACCGTGAATCCAATGGGTTTATGAGTTTTAGATGAAATAAGCGAGCCCGCAAGGTGCGTCAACACGATGCAGGCTCTTACCAGTCAGACTATTAAGGAGTCATCATGGCTACAGGAATTTTAAGCGTAACTCGCTTGCGAGAGTTGCTCGTATATGACCCGTTGACTGGGCACTTCACGTGGCGCGAAAGGCGTGGAAACGCCAAGCAAGCTGGATCCATCGCTGGATCTGTGAATTCAGATGGCTATGTAACCATCAGAGTTGATCGAAGACCCTATTTGGCGCATAGGCTCGCTTGGTTGTATCAGACTGGCGAATGGCCGGAAGGTTTGATAGATCATAAAAATCGTGTGAAGACTGAGAATTGGTTTCTTAACCTTCGCGTTGTGGACCACTCGCTCAATGGTCAAAATCGTGTCACGGTCAACAAAAACAATACATCTGGCGCCCTTGGAGTCAGAGTCTATAAAGGCCGTTTCTTTGCCCGGATCGTAATAGATCGGAAGCAAATCAATCTAGGCGGCTACTCGTCGCTTGAGATGGCCGCGCAAGCGTATCGAGATGCAAAACATACGATCCACAAAGAGGCTTATAGATAGTCCCATGGGCACACACTGAGGTAAACACAATGGCATTCACAGTCGAAATCACATCCAACGACGATGGAACCTATACGGTGACCAGCGAGCCCGAAGCCCAAGAAGGCGCCGAGGGCATGGAAATGGGCCAAGGCATGCCGCCTGGTGGCGCGCCGATGGAAGCACCCGAAGCCGCGGAGCCAGCCGGCCAGACCGTGAAAACCGTCAAGGAAGCCCTGACCGTTGCATTGGCCGGCCTGAAGAACGGCGGCCAACTGCCCGACATGGCAAAACAGAACGCCGCGTTTGATGAAGGTTTCAACGGTGGGCCGCAAGCCGGTGGCGATCTGGGCAAGATGCGGGGTGGAATGTGACCAAGGTAACGATCACGATTGACGACGCTGACGGCAAAGTCGCGGTCGGCTGCGAGATCCCGGGTGGATACAACCCGGCCAGCCTCGCCTGCAACATGGCAAACGCGATCATCAATTTCCTCGACGCCAACGGCCAGCGGGAGCCGCAAGAGGCAAAGGTAGTTCACACCATGGACGAGTACCGCGGCAAGCGGGCTGCGATGGTGCGTGACATCAAGCCTGAGCCGGTTGAGATTTTCGCGGGGTAAGTGGTGGCAACCAAGAAGGCCAAAGCAAAACGCAAACCAATGGCTGGACAGACGATTGAGTCTGCGACAAGCCGAAAGAGGGCGTTTGTAGAGGCATACTTAACAAATGGCGGAAACGCCTCGCAAGCCGCTGTGGCTGCGGGTTTCAGCGAAAAGACAGCGGGTGCTGCTGGTAGCAGATTGTTAAAAACTGTTGAAGTTTCAACACAACTTCAACAACGCCGTTCGGAATTGGCTCAGAAATACGAGCTAACAACCGAATCGGTGATCAAGAGTTTGTCGCAGGCCGTTCACTTTGACCCGCGAAAAATGTTCAAGGTGGATGGGTCTTTGAAGGCGATCCACGAACTGGACGACGACACCGCGGCGGCATTGGCCGGGTTTGAAGTGACCGAGGACAAGGTTCAAGGCGCTGTTGTCGGTTTCACCAAGAAGGTGAAGTGGCTGGACAAGAACACGGCGCGCGAGCAGGCAATGAAGCATCTTGGCCTCTATTTAGAGGACAACAAGCAACGAAGCCCGCTTGAGGGTGTCCCGCGTGACGTTGTGAAGATGATGCAAGAGCGCCTGAGTGGAAAGCGTTGACCTGTCCTGGTTGGATGATCTGGACGAGAAGACCCGCGCCGCTCTGCTGCTTGAGGTGAAGACGCAACTCAGCTACGACCAACTGGCGGATTACAAGCCGTATCCAAAGCAGATAGCGTTTCACCGGTCTGGTGCCGATGACAACATCCGCGAACGCCTTTTGATGGCCGGCAATCAGCTTGGCAAGACGGTCGCCGGGAGCTTTGAGGCGGCAATGCACTTGTCTGGCCGGTATCCCGACTGGTGGGATGGCGTAAGGTTTGAGCAGCCGACAACAGGATGGGCAGCATCCATCACGGCCCAGGGCACGCGCGACACGGTTCAACGCTTGCTGTTGGGCAAGCCTGGAGAGTGGGGAACAGGAGCAATCCCAAAAGATTGCCTGATAGACATCAAGCGGGCCAGCGGCGGCACACCGGATTGCGTGGACTCCATCACCGTGCGTCACTCGACTGGCGGAATCAGCCGGTTGACGTTCAAGACCTACGACCAAGGGCGACTGCGCTGGCAGGGCGAAACCCTGAATTTTGTTTGGTACGACGAGGAACCGCCAGCCGACATCTACACCGAAGGGCTGACGCGGACCAACGCCACGGGCGGTATCGCCTGGACCACGTTTACGCCGCTACTTGGTATGTCTGAGGTCGTGAAGCGGTTCCTGATTGATAAACAGGCCGGGACCAGCGTCACGATCATGACGATTGAGGATGCAGAGCACTACACGCCCGAGCAGCGCAAGGCCATCGTGGCAGCGTATCCATCGCATGAGCGCGAGGCGAGGGCAAAGGGCATACCAACGCTTGGCAGTGGGCGCATCTTCCCGATTGCCGAAGAGGTTATCAGGGAGCAACCGATTCAAATACCGGTGTTCTGGCCGCGCATCACTGGAATGGATTTCGGGTGGGACCACCCAACTGCAGCGGCCTGGTTGGCTTGGGACCGCGACACGGACACGGTGCATGTGTACGACGCCTACCGGGTCAAAGAGGCAACGCCAGTGGTTCACGCAGCGGCGATCAAGAGCAAAGGGCTATGGATACCCGTTGCATGGCCACACGATGGACTGCAACACGACAAAGGATCTGGCGAAGCGCTGGCAAAACAGTATCGGGACCAAGGGCTTGCGATGTTGAAAGACAAGGCCACGCACGCACCAGACCCAAAGCAGGATCAAAAGGAAGGCGAGGGCGGAAACGGCGTCGAGGCTGGACTGATGGATATGCTGGACCGCATGCAGACCGGTCGCCTAAAGGTAGCCGCGCACCTGTCCGACTGGTGGGAAGAGTTCAGACTGTATCACCGCAAGGACGGTAAGGTAGTCAAAGAAGGCGACGATCTGATGTCAGCTACGCGCTATGGGTTGATGATGATTCGCCACGCCAAGACCAAGCCAGTGCCAAAGACATCGAGCATCGAGCCTTTCCGGTCAACCATACCCGGCATGGGCGTACTAGGCTAACCAAACACACAGAGCCGCTACCCAGCGGCTTTTTGCATTCAAGGAATTGATATGACAGACAAAGTAGTCGAATCCGGCCAGCGCCTGAACATCACGGCGACGAACGCGGATATCAAGTACGGCAATTTGATGGGAATTTTCGTGTCCCAGGCATCCGCCACGCCGACGATCAAGGTCGCGGACACGGGCGGGAACATTGCCAATACCTTCACGCCAACGCCTGGCACGTATTACCCGCTGCCCTGTGAGCTTGTCGGCACACTGACGGTGACGATCAGCGGCACGGTTGACGCAACCATTTTCTACGTGTCGTAAATGCTGCTACTACGCACAAGCCGGGGTGTTGATCCCGGCATTCCATTGCTTCGTTCGTTGGGATCAAACGCCCACGTCTGGCTACCCGGCGCATCCGGCGTCAGTGTCGCATCGCTGGCGAGCAATAACTACCTGCTTTCGACGGGAGAAACAGGTTTTTCGGGTGTGGATGCTGTCGTGGGTCTTGATATAGACGCGATGGGGAGTGCTGGCACTACCGAGCTAATAGTCAACGGCGACTTTGCAACGGACACCGGCTGGACGAAGGGTGCAGGAACAACAATCTCGGGTGGCAGTGCTAATTTTGCGGCATCGTTTGGATATGTGCTGTACAACGTGGCTGTTTCCGGAATGGCGGCGGGTGGCGTTTACGATGTCACGTTCACGGTAAGCAACTACGTATCCGGTTCAATCCGCGCCTATCTTGGGGTTACAGCGGCTTTCGGCACAACAGTGTCGGCTAACGGTACGTACACGCAACGATTTGGCCCGGTGGCGGGTGCCGAGGTTGGACTCAATTCCGCTTCAGCATTCACAGGCTCTATTGATAATTTCAGTGTAAAAGCAGTCACAGGCACCCACCTCACCCAAGCAACGACAGCGAACAAACCGCTTGTGAGGAGGGGGATGCTGAACGAGCTACTGAACAGCGCAACACCGGCCACACAGTCCGTCACTTGCATTGCAGCACCTTACACGCTTGCACTTTATGGCACTGGCAATGTCGTGCTCAGTGGCACAGGCGCAGGCACTTTGACAGGAACGGGCGCAAGTGATCTTGTCGTACTCAATTTCACGCCCACTGCTGGCTCTGTGACGTTTACCAAGGCTGGCACGGTGTCTAGCTTTGGGTTGTTCAAAGGCACCTGGACAGCAGCACAAATCCTAGCCGAAGGCGGTATCCCAACTACAACAGCAACAGCAGCAAGCAGCCCAACGAGCGGTAAATACTGGTGGAGCTTCGACGGGAGTAATGACAGCTTGCTATCCGGCAATCTCGGGATTACCAATGCTTGCACGATTGTGATTGCGGGGCGGGTTAATAGCTTGAGTGCGATCCAATATCTATTTGGTGAAGCTATCAACGGTGTTCAGGTTTATATAAACATAGATGGAAGTTTGTCGTTTGGCAAAGTAGCCATAGCGGACATTCTTGTTAGCAGTGCAGGGCAGATTGTTGCCGGTGTGCCATTTGTAATAACCGTGAGGCTGTCTGGCGGCACCGCTGTATTCCGTCTAAATGGAGTTCAGATTGCCACAGGTGCAACGGCGTACACATTCTCGGCAACCACAGGCGCAAGAATCGGCACTTCCTTTAACGGTACATCGTATCCAATTGGTGGCGCAATCGGTTGGGTAGTCCCACTCCCGGTAGCACTATCCGATGCTGATTGCCTGACAGTGGAACGGTTAGTCGGCACACAGTTCCCTGGCATGGCTACGTTCTGATCATGGCCCAATACATCAAATTCGCCGCCACGGTTTACATAATTCTGGCCGTGCTGATTCTTGTGACTGGGATAACGGGCTGCGACAAACTCCACATGGAACGTGTGGCGGAAGTCAAGACAGCGCAAATAACGTGGATCAAGGAAACACCGCAAAGCTGCGGCAATGTGCCCGGTCATATCAACGCTTGCGCCACAAACGCAAGTGACTATTCATGGTGCGTTATCCGCATGCCGGAAAACACGCCTGATTCCATGATCGCTGAGGAATTCCGGCACTGTTTCGGAGAGGTGCATCCCAAATGAGCTACAACTACACAGTACGCATCGAAGTGCCGGCATCGCAAGCAGTTGTGGCTGCGAAGATCGGCGCCGCGCTTGATCCTGATAGCGGCGGCGCTGCAAGCTGGAACCGAACGATCATCGGCTACACGGAGGACAAGCCAATCTACGGTGACACGATCTTTGTCTCGACACCTTGCCGCCAGGAGTTTGCAGAGCAAGTGCTACTGCTGATCGCAAACCCGGCCATGCTGCATGCTGTTGTCGCGCAAGACTACGCCGCACGGTGGCCGGATGAAGTGCCGCCAACGCTTGCTGAGTGCGAGGCTTTCTGTGCTTCGGTGATACCTGAGCCGGCGCCTGAGCCAATCAAGCTGTAGACCATGATGCCCAAACACACAACCGCCCGCGAGGCGGTTTTTTCACGCCCATGAACTTCGATAAAGACCTACCCGACGAGTTGCAGGGCGACTGCGGTCACACGCGAGCGCCTGACGACCGCGCGGAGCTGGACCGCGCCGAGAAGTTGGCATTGCTGGGCCAAAGCCTTGCCAAGCAGTGCGGTGAGTGGGTGTCTGGTCGCAAGGAGTCGGGCATCGAGGCGGTGTGGGCAGCGTGCGAGGATGCCTACCAAGGAATTGATAAGGCGAACCAGCATGAATTCGCGGGTGCAAAGTGGATGAAGTCGGCAACCCTGGATGGCCCGCTGACGAAGGACAGGGATAGGACAGACGCAACGAAGTCAACGGCCTATGTTCGACTGACGACGCGGTACGTGGACATGGCCGCGGCGAAGATCGCTGAGATTGCATTGTCAATCGACGGCAAGGCATTCAAGGCCAAGCCCACGCCGGTCCCTGAACTGGTAAGCAAGAAGGGCAGCACGAAACCAGCGATTGACCCGAAGACCAACCTGCCATTGATGGCACCTGGAGAAGACGGGCAACCCAAGCCGCTGACCGAAGACGACATCGTGAAGATGATCGAGAGCCAGGCCAACGATGCCGCTGAGAAAGCCGAAAAGCGGATGTGGGATTGGATGGTGGAGAGTAAGCACCAGAAGCACATGCGCAAACTGCTGCACGACGCGCCGCGCATCGGGGTGGGTGTACTCAAAGGGCCATTTCCGGGCTCGACAACATCGAAGGCCATCCAGAAAGTAGGCGGTGGCATCAAGTTGACGATGGTCAACAAGTCCGCGCCGGCTGAAAAGTGGATCGACCCCTGGAACTTCTTTCCAGACCCATCGTGCGGCGAGGACATCCACAGCGGCGATGGCATTTTCGAGCGCGATTTCATTTCGACTGCCACGCTCAAAGGATTGAAGCGCCAGCGGGACAGCGCGGGTGTGCCGATCTATCTGGGTGACCAGATCGACAAGGTATTGAAGGAAGGTCCTGGCAAGTGCAACGAGCAGGCCAATAGCCCGAACAAGCCCAAGAACACGACCAGCTACACGATTTGGTACTACACCGGGGTTATCAGCCGCAAGGACATGGAGCTGACCCAGGCAATCGGCGTTGACGAGTTGCCGGATGAACTGGACGAGATCAACGCGGTGGTCACGATGATCAATGACACCGTGATTCGCGCGACCCCGAACCCATTGGATTCTGGCCGGTTCCCGTACCACGCAATGCCATGGAGCCGCAGGGCCGGTAGCTGGGCTGGTGTTGGGGTGGCAGAGCAGATCGCCACGCCCCAGAAGGTAATTAACGCTGCCATGCGTGAACTGCTGAACAACGCCGGGTATTCATCCGGCCCGCAGATCATCATTGATGTGATGTCGCTGGTACCAAGCGATGGCAATGACAAGCTGATCACGCCGCGCAAGGTGTGGATGAAGTCGGCCGATGCGACGAGTGATGACGTGCGCAAGATGTTCACGGCCATCGAGTTCCCGAACTACACGCCGCAGATGCTGACCATCATCCAGTTGGCACTGAAGCAAGCGGAAGAGCTGAGCAACATACCGCTAATCAGCCAGGGCCAGCAGGGCGAACGCGCACCGCAGACCTTTGGTGAAGCGGAAATGCAGAACAACAACGGCCACACGCTGCTGCGCTCCATTGGCGAACGGATCGACGACTTCATCACCGAGCCTTTTGTGGATGGCTTGTATGAAATGTTGCTGCTGGACCCCAATGTTCCCGAGGACGAGAAGGGCGACTTCCAGATGGATTGCACCGGCACATCGGCCATGGTGGAGAAGGCCATCCAAGAGCAGACGGCCATGATCGGCGTGCAGATGTCGGCCAACCCCATCTACGAGATCAACCCGGCCAAGGCTTTTGCCGAGTGGTGGAAGACGAAGCGCATGGACCCGACGCGCATCCAACTGACGGACGAGGAAAAAGCGCAGAAGGCGCAGCAACCACCGCCCGAGGCGCCACAGGTGCAAGTGGCCAAGGTCAACGCCCAGGCCCGTATCGAGACAACCAAGATGACGGCCAGCGCCACCCTGAAGCGCGCCGAAATGGACACCGACCGGGATACGCAATTCCAGCAGGCGCTGAACGAGCGCGCAGAGATTGCCGCATCCGCCAACGCCCAAGAGCTGGAATTGCGCCGGGAGCTGGAGGTCTACAAAGAGAACAACACCATGAAGCGCGAGCTGGACAAGATCAAGGCCGAGCTGGCGATGAAGTCTGCCGAACTGGAGACGCAAAAGGAATTGTCAGCCGCTGCCCTGGTGGCTGGACGAGAGGCCCGCAAGCCGTCGCAAGTGGAAACACCGCCGACTGAGCCCGCAGGGCGCGCAACCCCGGGCAACGCCTACGCATTGTGACAAGCGAACCCAAGTTCAAGCCCACCAAGCAGGAGCGCATGTCTCCGCTGTGGGGCGCACTGATGAAACACCTGGAGACGCGACTGGCGACTCTCCGAAACCAAAACGATGGCGACCTTGACCCGGTGGACACCAGCAAGCAACGGGGCCGCATCCAAGAAATAAAGGCACTGCTTTCCCTGGATAGGGATGAGCCAGAGCCAAGGAATTCGCCGCCCTTGTGACGGCAAACGGAAGCAATAGACGACAACGCCTGTTGCAAGTATCGACCTCCCTTGTGGAGGTTTTTGTTTTTGTGGAGTAGAGAAAACATGGCAGGAGAAGCTGAAACCAAATCGGTGGAAAACGACGACGCTTTCAACGCGGGATTCGATGATGAAGGACAGACGACAACGCCTGATCCAGATTTTGACGGAACCGGCGAACTGAAGGCTGAGGAAACTCAAGTCGAGACACCGCCAGAGCCGAGGTACGCACAGATCACCCAAGAGCAGTTTGACGACCTGATGGGCAAGGCCAAAGCATTTGATGAACTCAAAGGCGAAAGCACCCGCAAGTTTGATACGGCATTTGGGCAGTTGGGCGGACTGAAGCAGGTTGTTGAGCGATTGCAGAACCAGACCCCTGCGGGACAGGCGATTCAGGTGAGCGATGACGACTTCACGGAGTTGAAATCGGAGTTCCCTGAACTGGCTGAAATGCAGATCAAGGGTTTGAACCGGGCACTCGCCAGGACCAAGGGGACCGGCAGTGACGTTGATGTGTCGCAGTACACGAAGGTCGTTGAAGATTTGAAGGCTGAGGCGAGAGCCGACGCACTTGACTCCTTGAACGACATCATCGAAAACTGGGAAGAGGCGGTAAACACGCCTGAATACGCAGCATGGATTGCGGCACAACCAGACGACATCAAGGCCCTTGAGCAGTCGGACAAATTTCGGGACGCAAAGAAGCTGTTGAGGGCGTACAAGAAAGCGCCCAAGCCAGAAGTCAAGGCACCAGAAGCCAAACCGGCCCCAGTCTCTACACGACAAAGACTGCTTGAAGCAGCCGTCACACCAAAAAGCTCGGGCGGGAACGTCCGCAGCGCTGGTGTTGACCCATTCGATGAAGGCTTTAACGAAGGTTGAGGCCAAAACCAAGGACATAAATCATGGGTATGAACACATACGCCGCCACAACCGCGCGGCTGGACAAATTCAAAGGAAAAATCTTCCGCAATGCACTCCCCCGGGAATGTCTTGCGAAGGCTGGGCGTCAAATCGAGATGCTCAAGAACAACAGCAAGACCTACGTGGGTCGCCGCTATCTGCATTGGGGCTCTACCAGCACCGACCGCAACACGATGAACCGCTTCTTCCAGGACGGAAACGGCGCCGATCGTGCAACGGCCATTGCTAACCAGCACCTGACGCAAGAAGGTGTGACCGGGACACCGGACAGCATCGTGCCGGTCGATACCACGGTGGTGATTGCGCAGTACGACTGCCTGTTTGGTTGGACTGACGTTGTGCAGGACACGCACGAAGATGACATCAAGGCCGAAGCCGTTTCGCAGGTTGCTACCCGCGTGACGTTCGTCAATGAAATGATCATCTACGGTGCCCTGAAAGCCTGTACCAACGTGTATTACGGCGGTACCGGTACTTCTGTGGCAACGGTGAATGGCAAGCTGACGCTGGGCCTGATCCGCAAGATCGTCATGAACTTGCAGGCCAACCACGCCGAATCGGTTACGACCATGCTCAAGGCCAGCCCTTACTACGGCACCGATGCCGTGGAAGAAGGCTATCTAGTGTATTGCCACACCGACTTGGCACCGGACATCCGTGATTTGCCAGGCTTCGAGCCAACGGTGAAGTACGCCAGCGGCACACCGATGCCCCGCGAAATCGGCAAGTGCGAAATGTTCCGCTTCATCTTGTCGCCTGACCTGCCTTCCATCCAGAACGGCGGCGCTGCGATTGGCTCGACGAACCTGTACACCACATCAGGCACAAACCTGGACGTGTACCCGATCATCGTTGTGGGCAAGGATGCATGGTCCCAGTTGGCACTGCGCGGCAAGTCTGCGTTGGATGTGACCTACTTCGATGCCGGTGAAAAGACCAAGACTGACCCCCACGGCCAGCGCGGTTCAGCCGGCACGATCTGGTGGAAGGCTGTGATGATTGAAAACAACGGCTGGATGGCCGTTGCCAACGTCGGCCGGAAGAATCTGCCCGAATAACTGAAGGGGCTTAGGCCCCTGAAAGGAACACAACATGCCAACTTTCGTAAATCAACAGCTTGCAGGCGTGGCCAGCCAGAGCGATCAGAAGGCGTTACTGCCACTCCTGAACGCTCTTGCAGATCGCATGTCGTCGCAAGCAACCTCTACCGCTGGCCTCGTTATCAAGGCTGGCGGCGGTGTTCTGGCAAAGATTGGTTCAGTTGCTTTTGCCGGGGTCGCCAATGGCGTGCCCGTGGCGATTGCAGCCGCAACCGATATGCCAGCACTGACCGGGACCATCACCGCCAACAAGTTCAACGTCTACTGCTTCTTCATCGACTCGGCCTCAGTGGTCACGGTCGCCCGGGGAACAGAAGGCGCAACGTTGGCCGCGGTGGTGTTCCCGCCCTTCCCAGTCGGCAAAGCTCTTGTCGGCTACCTGGTGGTCACGCATTCGTCTACCTTCACCGGTAACTCGACTGCACTGGATACCGCTACAACGGTCTACGTGTCGCCTGTCGGCGCGTTTGACCCGACCATTCTTCTTAGCGCTTAAAGGAGCCACATCATGGCAATCAACACAGCAGGCCAAACCCTATCTGGCAACACACCCGCAGCCGACCCGCCCAAGTCCAAGGTGGGCCGTGTCGTTTTCGACGGCACTTCCATCACAGCCGCCGACTATGCGGTGTACAGCGTGGGGTTCACACCTCGCTACGTGCGCTTTCAGAACATCACTGACCGCATTTCGGTCGAGTGGTTCGAGGGCATGACGGCGGATACCTGTCTGAAAACGGCAGCGGCCGGCACCAAGACTATCGAGACAACCAATCTCGGTATCACGATTTGCGACAGCGACGGTACGGCCAACACCAGTGGTCGTTACTTCAAGGTGGCGCAAAACGCAACGTTGGCGGTCATCGCTGCCAGCAAAACCTGCACCTGGATCGCCAGCAATTAAACGCTGACGTTTCCAAACCTCATGGGGCACCTTCGGGTGCCCTTTTTCATTCCTGGAGAAAACATGGCAGACGCACAAAACACACCGGTTCGCAGAGCAAAGCCCGAGTTCAACACCGCCGATCTCGAAGTTGGCCAGCGGTCATCCGTCATCTTGCCCGATAGCGGAGACACCCGGCCCGAAGACATCATCTTGCCGGTGGACCTCAACGCGCTGAACAAGGTTTACATGGATGACCTCGCTTTCAATGAGCAGGCCATCAAGATCGTGATCCACCCGAGCCGGGAGCGCAACGCGCCCAACGTGTTCGATTGCTGGGTGAACGGGCGCGGCGCTGAAGTGTTCATGAATGGGAAATGGCAAACGCTGGGGTATCTGCCCGTTGGCATCCCTGTCATCACCAAGCGCAAGTACGTCGAAGTGCTGGCCTCGTCCAAGATCGAGAACATCAATACAGAAGTGATCGACACCACGACCGACAAGCTGCCCATCAACAAGGTGCATCGCACCAATTCGGCTACCTGCACGTTCCAGGTGATTGACGACAGAGATCCGCGCGGCGTCGAGTGGTTGACACGGTTGTACGCGACGGCTAACTGATCATGAACTTTCTGGCTCTGTGCAACCGGCTGAAACGCAAGGCGCGGGTATCCGGTGATGCGTTGACGGCGGTCACCGGGCAGATTGAAGAGTATTCGCGCCTGATCGACTGGATCAACGAGGCTTGGATGGATCTGCAATTGGCGCGCGAGGACTGGCATTGGATGCGGACCTCGGCATCTTGCACCACGGTGCTGAATCAGGCCACGTACACCGCTACCGACTTCGCCATCACCGATCTGGGTAACTGGGAGCGCGACAGTTTCCGCGTCTACCTGACGACCACGGGCACCGCGGGCGAGCAGTATCTTTCGTACACCGGGTATGACGGTTGGCGCGATACCTACCAGTTTGGCCCCAGTCGCACGGCAGCCAGCATGCCAACGGTGATGACCATCACGCCGGCCAATGCGGTAGGTGTGGGTCCTGTCCCATTGGCGGGGTACACGATCACCGGGGATTACTTCAAGGTGGCCTCTGAGCTTGCGGCCACAACCGACATTCCGGCCCTGCCCACGCAGTTCCACATGGCCATTGTCTACCGGGCCATGATGTTTTACGGCGCCAGCGAAGCGGCCTCGGAAATCTACCAAGAGGGCGAAACCGAGTTCAAGCGATTCATGCGCATGCTGGTGAAAAACCAACTGACAGGCATCACAGTTGGGGGCGCTTTAGCATGAGAATGCCCAAGGTCAACACCGACTTCTACCAGCTTGGCGGCGGACTTGACCTGGTTACACCGGCCATCGCTTTGGCGCCCGGAAAGATTCTGGACTCGCAGAACTACGAGCCATCGATAGGCGGCGGGTACAGCCGAATCAACGGCTTTGAGCGGTTCGATGGTCAGGCTTCACCAACGTCCAAGAGCTACTGGATCATCAGCATCAACCTGACTGGAACGATTGCAGTTGGCAATACCGTGACCGGATTGACCAGCGCGGCGACCGGGAAAGTCTTGGCAGTGGTGACTGGTTATCTGGTGCTTGGCCGGGTGTCCGGCACGTTCGTGACCGCCGAAGCCCTGCAGGTTGCAGCCGTTACCCAGGCCACATCCACCAGCGCGGCGGTGGCCGACTCTGCAACGACTTCGGCGCTGCATGCTGATTACAAGCTGCTGTCTGCCAACGACTGGCGAACACTGATCACGACGGTGCCCGGGTCCGGCCGCATCCGCGGGGTCTGGGTTTACAACGATGTGGTCTACGCCTTCAGGGACAACGCGGGCGCCACTGCCAAGGTGATGCACAAGCAAACGGCCAGCGGCTGGAGCGCGATCACCCTGCCGACTGAAATATCGTTCGGCATCCTGACACTATCGGCTACCGTCACGATCAGCAACGCAACGCCAGGTGTTGTGACTGAAGCAGCGCACGGCATGGCAAATGGTCAGCCCATTCAGTTGTCCACGACCGGCGCACTGCCTACCGGCCTATCGCCGGCAACGACCTATTACGTGGTCAACAAGGCGGCCAACACCTACGAGCTGGCCGCTACGGTCGGCGGCGCATCCATAGCAACATCAAGCGCAGGCTCTGGAGTGCATACCCGGCTGATGATCGGAAACACGATTGCAGCAGGCTCCACCGTGACCGGGCGCACATCGGGTGCTACCGGCGTGGTGGCCGCGGCACTGCTGAGAACCGGCACATGGACCGTGGCCCCAGTTGGCACCCTGGTGCTGACCGGCATCACCGGAACATTCCAAAGCGGCGAAGGTTTGAGCGTTGCCGGCCTGTTCGTCACACAGACCACATCGCTTGCTACCGCCATCACCCTTGCCGCGGGCGGGGTGGGGGAATACTTCAATCACAACTTTTCCGGGTCCACGGCGACCACGAAGATGTACGGATGTGACGGCGTGAACCCGGCATTTGAGTTCGACGGCACCAACTACATACCGATTCACACCGGCATGACGACGGACACGCCGCTTCACGTCACGGTACACAAGAACCATCTGATGTTGTCGTTCTTGGGTTCGCATCAATCGTCTGGAATCGGCAACCCCTACGCCTGGTCGGTGGTAACTGGTGCCAGCGAAATCAACCTGTCCAAGTCGATTACCGGATACCTGCCACAGTCCGGCACGGCTTCTGGCGCAGCGTTGGCCATCTTCACCTCAGAGCGCACTCACATCCTGTACGGGTCATCGAGCGCTGACTTTGCGCTTGTCCCTTCGACATTCGATGTTGGGTTTTCTCCCTACACCATGCAACAGGTCGGCAACGATGCATTTGGCCTGACCGCCTTGGGCATTCAAAAGCTGATGACAACCCAGAACTACGGCAACTTCGCCTACGGGTCGGTCAGTCACATGATCCAGCCGCTGATGACCCTGAAACGCGGGCTGGAAACGGCATCGTGTGTGCTCAAGACCAAGAACCAGTACCGGGTGTACTTCAGTGACAACACCGGCCTAGCCGTGGGTCTGACGGGCGACAAGATCAGCGGCATCACGGTTCTGAACTACGGCATGCCGGTTCGATGCATGGTGTCTGCAACCCTGTCCACTGGTGCAGAGGTGACTTACTTTGGCTCGGATGATGGTTACGTCTACATGGACAACACCGGGACCAGCTTCGACGGCGACGAGATTGAAGCCTGGATGCGCCTGCCGTTCAACAACAACAAGTCACCCAGGGTGCGCAAGCGCTTCCGCAGGGCGATTCTGGAGGTGGACGTTGAGGAATACGCCAGCGTCAACATCTCCTACGACCTTGGTTATGGGAACCCGGGCGTAGCACCAGCGGCTGCAACACCTGACCAAGCCATGACAGGCGGCGGCGGGTACTGGGATTCGTTCATTTGGGAGTCTTTCAACTGGGATGCCCAGGTTGTGAGCAACCCCAGCATTTCTATCGACGGCACGGAAAAGAGCATCAGCCTGACGTTCTACTCAAACCGCGCCCAGGACAAACCACACACCTTGCAGGGCGTCACATTGCTGACGACACCGCAACGACTGGAGAACAACTAAATGTCTGATTACAGCGTAACGGGAAATCCAATCTCACTGAGCCGGGGCGCGAGTTCGCTGATTCGGGTCGAGTTCGGGTTGATTCAAACGGCCATTGCGACTAAGATTGACAACACCGGAGACACCTACACCGGAGCGCACGACATGACCGGGGCGACGGTGACGGTTGCAGCGCCGACTACGGGGTCAAACCCGGCGACAAAGACTTATGCGGATGGGCTTGCCTTTGCAACGGTACTGCCCGACCAGACAGGCAACAGCGGAAAGTTCGTCACGACTGATGGAACAACAGCGTCATGGATAAATATCCCAGGGCAATCACTCTATCTTAATAACTCCTACGGAGGTTTCTAACCATGGCTGCAAACACATCCCCTATCTTCCCGCTGGCCCCTGTTGTCGGAATTGCCACGCTCACAACAGCAACCGCCATCACATCCCGCGCCAACATTACTGGTACGACCGGACTGGTGCAACTTACACCAGAAAGTACGAACGGCAAGCGAATCGACTCTATCGCGGTGAAAGGCAAGGCGACCACCGTTGCCTCAAATATATTCATTTGGATTTACAACGGAACTACTAGCTTTTTGTTTGATGAAATCGATGCGCCTGCTGTTACTGCTGGCAACACGACCGACTCTACGCTAGTACAGAAAACATATCTATCGTTGGTTCTTCCTCCGACCTATCAGCTTTTCATATCCGAGACTGTGCAAACGGACGTAAACGTATTCGCCTTGGGTGGGGATTACTAATGTTCCCGAAATCTTTTCAAGCCCCACAAACGGCATCCAAGCAGGTGTTTTTGTCCAGTGGCTATTTCTACCCACCCGCTGATGCAAAGACAATCGTTGTTGAGGTTATCGACGGCGGTACTGGCGGCCAAGGCGGGGGGTCAGACAGCTCCAATTCGCTTGGAGGCGACGGGGGGGCTGGGGGTAGCTATCGCAGTGCTGTTGCATCTGCATCGTCTATTGCTGATGCCGTGTTGGTTACGGTCGGCGCTGGCGGCGCTGGCGGTGCGGGTGGCCTCAATGTTGGCAATACAAGCAAAGGTTCGACAGGTGGTGCCGGGGGTAGTTCATCCTTCGGTACAGCCGTCACAACTTCTGCCGCATCTTTGGGGTTCAGCACAATCGCTACGCTGGCAGGCACGGCAGGCGGGTTGTCGGGAGTAATAACTGCCTCCACAGTTGGGGTTAGCAGCACTACCGGGGCAGCATGTGGCGGCGGCGGCGGTGCCACCATGAGCGGCGGTACGGCTGGTTACGCCTCGTCGGCTGGTGGTAGTTCTGCTATCAGCGGATTTACAAGTGCGGCAGGGGCTGCGGGAACGTACGGTGCGTCTTCGTCGGCTGGCGGGGCGGGGGGCGCTCGCGCCCATCAGACAGTCGGGCTTATATCAGCGCTTTTCAACGAGATTAAGACTACCCAAACACCATTGGGAGGTGGCGGTGGCGGTGGTGGCAGTCTTAACGCTGCTGCTGGGCAGGTAGGCGGCGCTGGGGGTTTCCCGGGAGGTGGCGGTGGCGGTGGTGGCACCGCTACTCTTAACTTCACTGGCGGCGCTGGCGGGGTGGGTGGCGCGGGCGTTGTTATTGTTTACTGGTGGTAATCATGCGATACGCAATTATTGAAAATGGCGTAGTCGCCAACATCATCGAAGCGGCAGGACCGCTACCCGGCTTGCAAATGGTCGAAGCTGGTGATGCTCACATCGGGCACCTGTTTTACGGAGAGTCGTTCAGCGTACCCACCCCAACGCTGGCGCAACTGAACGCACCCACGCTCTCAGCAATCACCGCGCTTGAATCAACCGTCACGCCACGCCGAATCCGCGAAGCCGTCACAACCGACGCGGGTAAGACTTGGTTGGTGGCGGTGGACAGTCAAATTGCAGCACTGCGCGGGAGCCTGGTGTAGTCATGCAACAAGAAGTCTTCCCCGATAGCGCATCGTTCCTTAACCCCTGGACGCGGCAGGAGATGCAAGCGGGCGACACGTGCACGTGCTTTGGGTTCTCGTCAAGCGCCGAGGCCATGGCGCACCGGGCCGGGGTCAACTTGCAGATCAGCCCATATTTTTGCTGGTACTACATGGACAAGCAGCATGCGTCGGTCGAAGAGGCGATCCGCACGGCCAACAGGGTCGGTTACTGCCCTGATGAACTTTACCCATTCGCAGGCTTTCCTCTGCAACCGCCGGGGTTGGCTGCGCTGCAATATGCCGCTGACCACAAAGACGGGTTCGCCACGAAACGAATCAACGGCAAGCGTGAACTGATGCGGGCGATCTGCCAAGGTAGCGCGATCATCACAGACCGCGTGGGCGTGAGCATGGAACACGTTGAAGCCTGCATTGGGTACGACAAAACCAAGGGCTTTTTGATTCAAGGATCGGGCCTCGTTACCGACTGGTGGCCATGGGAAGAGTTGCCGAAGTTCACCCAACTGCACCGGTACACGCGCTCGCCGTTTGGGTTCATTCCGTTCGGTGGCTACACCCCAGCAGCTACGCCCTTGTTCGACGACGGGCGATTGATGATCCCCCTGCTGCTTGAATACACCGACTGGCAAACCCCGGTCACTGAAGTGCGCGATGTGTTTGGCGCGATCTCCGAGATCGGCGGCGTGACGTGGAACAACGACCGATGCGCCGCAGACCCAATGTGGAAAAAGCACACAAAAGAATTGCACCTTCCGGCGCTCTCGCTGAACGGCGAGACGTATTACGGGGTAATTGTGACCGGGGTTGAGTGTACTTACGAAAAGGACAAAGCATGAGCGCACCGACAAAAGAATCATGGCACCTCGATAAAAAGGTGCCACTGAGCCTGATCTTTGCCATGCTGATACAGGCGGCAATGGTTATTTGGGCCGTTGCAGACATAAAAAAGGATGTCGAGATTTTGAAGTCCCGCGTAACGACCCAGAGCGACCGCGATGAACGGCAAGACAGAACGGTCAATGAAATTGCGGCCGAACTGCGAACACGATTGGAGCGTATGGATAACAAGCTGGATCGGCTGATTGAGAAGCGGCCATGACTGACCAACTTGTCATGTTTGCCGTTGGCGCGTGTGTCGGGGTGATTGTCAGTTTGTGCGTCTGCGCTTTTCTGGACGACTGATATGAGTCTGTTCGTCGCCTTCGTCACTTTCGGATTGTGCATGGCGGCGCTGGTGTATTTGATTTTGACGATACGGGATGAAATAGACCATGATTAACGCAGCCGGTGCCAACCTCATTACGCAGTCGGAGAGCATCCGATTGAAAGCCTATTTTTGCCCCGCTGGGGTGCCGACCATCGGACGCGGCCATACCAAAGGCATCACCGCTCAGATGGTGCGCGATGGCTACACGATCACCATTGAACAAGAACAGCGGTTGTTCAACGATGACATGCAAGAGTGGGAGGCCGGTGTACTGCGACTGTTGACCCGCACCCCGAACGAAAACCAGCTCGCGGCTATGGTTTCGTTGGCTTTCAATATCGGCCTCTCAGCGTTCGCCAGTTCGTCGGTACTCAAAGCCTTCAATCGTGGTGACGATCAAGCGGCCTACCGTGCGTTCGGTTTGTGGAACAAGATCACCGAGCCTGTAACCAAACGAAAGGTAGTCTCTAGAGGACTGTCGATTCGCCGGGCCAAAGAGGCGGCGTTGTATCTCACGCCAGTGGCATCCGGTGATGGAATTATTTCACCCGTGGACATGCCACAAGCAGTTGAAGCGCCAAAGCCCATGACCGAATCCACGATCAACCGGGCCGGGGTCATCGCTGGTGGAACTACCGCAGTCGCAGCCGTTAGCGAAGTCAGCAACACCATAGCCACGCTGAAATATTCGGTGGCTGGTCTGGGTGATTGGTTGGTGCCTATTCTGCTGGTGGTCGCCATCGGGGCCATCGGGTACATCGTTTGGGAACGGTTCAATCAAAGAAATAAGGGCATAGCATGACTGATTACCTCTCGTTGGTAGGACGTGGCACAGCAGGATTCCGCGATGTGTTCGCGCCCGGTAGCCCAATGTTGGCCGAGGATGCCGACACGGTTTACATGGCGGGCTTCCACGGCAGCACATCGCACCTGCAATGGCGAATCTGGATACCGCCCGGGACGAAGTGCCTACAGGCAACGCTGTACACCTACGCAAGCCCGCCAGAGTCCAAGATTCTCATGCGTATGCATCAACCCCCAGTCGGCACGGTCAACAACGTGACGGCAGAGAATGCGGCGGCTGTTGACCTGAAAGACGTGTTCACGCCATTGCTGCAAGGGGCAGAGGTGCCATGCTACACCCCAGCAGGCGCTGGCGCTGTGAAGCTGAGCGACGGTCGCATGGATTCGCCTGTCGTGACCGCTACCGGAGCTTGGCTCTACATCAACGCCTTGCAGACGCCAGGGGCGCAGATTTTCCAGCTTGACGCACGGCTTACCGTGGACAAGGCGATGTACCAAAATTGGTATGAATCCGCCACATGGGACGCCAACGGCAACCCGCTGCCCGGTGTGCGGGAGCCTATCCCGGTTCCTACTCCAGTCAATGAGCAGTATGTGCTGGGTCGTTTGCAAGAGTTGGACATGATCGCGCGGTTGGCTGCGTTGTGCAAGGCCGGGGACGATGCCGAATTGATCCAGGTGGCGAAGGACTCCGGCTTGTGGGCCGCGTTGCTGAAGTTCACCAAATGAACCCGCTCATTCTCCTGAACTGGCGTATCTGGGCACTCGCTGGCATTTTCGTTGTGGTCGCCGCAACTCATTGGAAAGCCTACAGCATGGGCGGCGCAGAAGCCCGCACAGAGCTTGCAGAGCGCAATGCCGAATTGATGGCTGAAGCTGCCACCCAAAGCGAACAGAACCGCAAGACCGAACAGGCAATGGCCGCGAAATTACGAAAGGCGCAAGACGATTATGCAAAACTTCAAAAGACTAACGCTGATAGTGCTCGTGATCTTGGCAGGGTGCGCGGCGACTTCCAAACCGCTCTCAATAGTCGATGCACCAACAATCCAACCGCCCCCGGCTGCGTTGATGGAGCCGGAAAACTTGAGCGTGAGTTACTCGGAAGTTGTGCGCAGGCTCTTGGAGAGCTGGCAGCAGAAGCTGATGGCGCTACAGCGAAGGTTGTAGGGCTACAGGCTTACATCAAGTCGATTACCAAGGATTGAAATGGCAACGAACCCCTACACACAAGCGGACATCAACACGCTTTGGTCACAGAACTACGGCAAGACCGGGAGAACCCAGCAGGACGCGCAGACTATCCGTGATCAAGCTACCGAGATTGCGCGGACCCGAGGCATTGGCGCTGACGAAATTGGCGGCATGCTGAACACGGCAGAGCGTCTTTACTTCGCCCAAAACAATGGTCGAAACAACTGGGAGCCGAAGGCAACTACAGCCACGGCACCAGTATCGGGCACACCGGGCGCATGGAACAACGGCAACGCTGCCAACGCAGACCAACTAAAGACCGCGCAGGACTGGGCCAAGGGCAAGACCAGCGACGAGCTGGCCGCCAAAGGCAAGGAAATGAACCTGACGCCGGAGCAATTTGCATCCGTGTTCGGCCGCACAGGAGAAGAAGCAACCGGAGTCGGCTACGGCACATCGGGCGGTTTGATCGCAAGCGCCAAGGGTTTGACATGGAACGGCTCGGAATGGGTCAGGCCAGCGGCTGGCGGCACGACGACCGGGGCCGGTGAATCGACCACCACCACCACGACAAGCAACACAGAGACTGCGACCGGTGGAGGCGGGGCCATATCTGGCGGCGGTGGCGGAGGCGGCGCGGCACCAGCAGCCCAGCCGGTTGAACGCTACCAAGCCCAGGGCGTTGCAACCACACCGGAAATGACCATCGAAGGCCGCATGGCTCGCCTGATGGACCCCAACGACCCGCGCAATCAGCAGATCGCCACACAGGCCAAGCAGCAGGCCAACGCCCGCGGCGTGATGAATACCAGCATGGGCGACACGATGATCCAAGACGGAATCATCCGAAACGCCATCAACATTGCCCAGCCTGACGCGGCAATGACGGCTGACAACGCGAAGTTTTCCGCAGCGGCCGGCAACATGGCCAGCCAGTTCAATGCCGGCGCCCAGAACACCATGGGCCTACAGGTGCAAGGCCAGGGCTACGACGCGACCAAGACCGACAAGCTGGTCGCCGCGGATGTGGAAAAAGCCAAGACTCAGCAGGCTTACACGCAGGCCAACATGGCCCAGAGCCAGCTGTACACCCAGGCCAACATGGCGACCCAGAACGGTTTCGACCTGACAAAGATGACGGCGCAGGAACAGACCGACCTGAAAAAGATGGGCGCGGCGTTTGGCTACAACCTGCAGTTGGCCGACCAGGGGCAGAAGGCGGAAATTGCCAAGATGGCAGTTGCTCAAGACTACTTGCGCAACAACATGGGCCTGGCCAACAGCTTCGACATTTCCAAGATGGAGAAGGGCGCGGCCTTGACACTGGCGCAAATGGATGCCCAGCAACTCAACACCGTGGCAACCTTGGCGATCAAGCAGGGCTACGACGTTGCGAACCTGACCAGCGCCCAGGCGACCCAACTGGCGGCAGCGGGTATCAGCGCGTCAGCAGCAACCACGGCGGCAGCGATGGCGGCAGATGCGCGGCGAGAGCTTCAAATGGATCAAAACGCATTCACCACGTTGACCAACGGCTCACAAAATGCCCTGTCCATCGTGTCTGGGTTGCAAAACAAGTTCCAGCAGATCCAGATGGACACAAACATCACCGACCCGGCAGCAAAGAAGGCCGCGCTGACGGATGCCACCAACATTGCCCGAGCGGCGATGGGCGTGATTGCGCACTCCACAAACGATGCGTCATTCAATGCCGTGCTGGACATGATTGATTTGTAAGCCATGGCTGACTACAACGACTCCAACGCACCGGGTACTGGCTATCAGTCGTATGGCAGCGGAGACAACTGGGTAGACCCGTCGATTGAAGCGCAGCGTCTTGCAGCAGAAAAGGCGCAGGCTGATTACACCGCCAAACACGCCATGTCCCGCGAGGACTTCATCAAGAAGTACGCGATTGGGGAGGGCGGCACCTTTGTTGCGAACGACAAGGGCGGCAACGCAGCATCCGAGGTGGCCGGTCAATCGGTGGCTGAGTACTACGACAAGTACCTTGACCCCGAGCGCAAGCCAGCCATGCAAAGCCAGATGGTGGCTGACGGGGATATGCGTGAGGTTGATACGAATCAATGGTCAAACGATGGCAAATACCGTGACGCGCACCCCTATTTCGACGCTTGGGACAACGTAAACCCACACCCCGAGAGCCAGCTTGGCAACGGGTGGGATGAGGCGTGGAAGCAAATAGGTCGCCCGGTCGCTACAGCGGCTGCGATGTATTTTGGTGTTGGCGCTCTTGGCGCAGCCACCGCTGGATGGTCTGCTGCTGGGGCTACCGGTGCGGCGGCTGCTACCCCGGCAACCGGCCTGGCTGGAACGCTTGGCATGAACGCAGGCATCGGAGCCACAGCTCTGAACGCCGGAGCCTTGAACACCGGCATATCCCTGGTGCAAGGAAAGAACATCGGCGACTCGCTCAAGTCTGGCGTCATGGCTGCTGCGCTATCACCCGTTGGTGGATGGGCCAAAAGCGCAATCGGCGGCGCAGCATCTGGAGTATTAGGAAAGACCGCGGGCGGCATCGTTGGAAACATCGGAGCAGGCGCTGCTACCGGCGCGGCAGGAGCGGCACTGACCGGGCAGGACATCGGCAAAGGATTCACCAACGGGATCATTTCCGGTGCGATCAATTCGGTAGGCGGCGCAGCCGGAAAGCTGGCAAAAGAAGCAACCGGGAGCAACCTGGTCGGCGGCGTCACATCGGCCGCCGTGAGCAACACGCTATCACCGAAGAAAAAGAACATCACGACCGCAGCGATCAATGGGGCGCTGGACGATTTCACCGACCCCATGGCAAGCGTGAACAAATACCTTGGCTTTGCAGCCGCATAACTGGAGAACAACTATGGCTGATGGAGTAGACGACTACGGGAATGTGGACGACACGGAGCAAATGATTTATGACGCGCAAGGCGCCATTGATCAGGACTTCCTGAGCCAGATTCTGGACGGCACCGGGATTGACCCTACCGACTTGAACTACGGCGGCGATGCAAAGTTTTACCGCACGGATGGCTCACTATCGCTTGGCAACATCACTGGCGACTCAGACATTACGGGTGGCGGCATCATTAAAAACGCACTCAGCGGCGCAAGTTCCTGGATCAAGGACAACAAGGAACTGGCAAGCATGATCGGGTCCGGCATCGTCGGCGCCGTCAAAGACAAGAACGCCCGCGAAATGTCGCAAGCCCAGATCGACTATTACAAGCAGCGGCAGGCCGACCTGAACAATTCGGTGAAGTCCTACACCCGCAACCCCAATCAGAAGGTTTGACCATGGCACTCGACCCACAATCAAAAGACTCGCTGATGAAGTTCACGATGGCCGCAAAAAAGGTCATCTACAACCCCGAGCGCATGAAGGCGTTTATGCAAATGCTGGGGTCGCCAGATGGCGCTATCACTGCGGTGCAATCGGTCTTGGCCGTCATTGAAAAGAAGCGCCCGATACCGCCCAACGTGGTACCGCTGCTGGCGGTAAACTGCTATCTGGTGATGGTGGACGTGGCCCAGGCGGCGACCAAAGTCAAGCCCGACCCTGGCGTGATGAAACAGGTTATCGGCGCGATCATGTCCAAAGTGCAATCGGTTGGTCAGCCAGTCGCACCAGCACAACCGGCCATGCCAGCACCGCAAGCGCGCGGCATCATCGCCAGCCGTCAAGGAGTACCAGCATGAGCTTCTTTGAATCGTTCCTTGGTGGCGCGGCGCAGGCCGGGACCGGCATTCTGCAAGACCAGATGAAGGAAGAACAAGTCCAGCGCATGGCAAAGTTTCAGGAAGAATTGGCAATGGAGCGGCAGCGCACGATCAATGCGTGGCAGCAGGAGAACAAGATCGCGGAGGAAGACCGTGCCATCAGTAACTCCAACAAATTGCGAGAACAACAGGTTTCACGCATTGATGGCGCCGCGAAGACCATGGCAGGCAAGTACGCGGACGAGACGGCAATTCCAAAAAAGCGGGGCGAAGTAGAGTCTGGTATTGCTGATCGTGGCAATTGGACGCCAGATCAGCAGGCGGCCGTCGATCAGTCTTTGCAAGGCGACCGAGAGAGCATAGTGCAAGGCATGTCGGCAGACCCGCGGATTCGGACCAAGGCCGCAATATCCACGGGCGACATTGATCCAAAAACCGCAGCAACCCTTACGTCCAGTGCTGACATTCAGCAGATGCGAAGCGACGCCGCCCTCAAAGAAATAGAGCGAAAGATTGAGACGGCAAAAGACAAAAACGAGACGGCGATGGCCATTGCTGAGCTTAAAGCGCATTTGAGCGGAGGGGGCAAAGCGCCATCCGGTTATCGATTCAATTCTGACGGCAGCTTGTCTTCTATCCCTGGCGGACCCGCTGACAAAAACGCATCGGACAAAGCGCTTCCCTCGGGCGTGCTGAAACAGTTGCAAGAAGTGCGAGACAACGCGACAACCATAACCAATCTTTCAGATTCATTCAAGGACGATTTCGCTAGCAAGGGTGTTCTCGGAATGGGGGCGGAAGGGTCGATGTCTGCAAAGGCAGTCTTGGGCACCGATAAAGAGGCTGTGGACTGGTGGAAGAATTACCGCAAACAGGCCGAGTTGGTCGAGAGGCATGCGATGTTTGGCGCATCGTTGACGCCAGGCGAGCAAGGTTCTTGGCGTTCGGCCGACATTGGTCCTGGCATGGACAAGGACGTGATCAAGAAGAACCTGGCCACGCGCGCGGCACTCACGCAGCGGATGCTTGAAAACACCAGGCAAGACTTTATCGACGCCGGGCACAGTGAAAACAGGATTAACTCGATTGCCTCGCGTGGCCCCAACAAAGAAGATGGCGCAAAGCCAAGCCAAAAAGTGGCACCACAGAATGTTTCTAGTATTGAAGCGGAGTTGCGCCGCAGGGGGCTTATCCCGTGACAGACTTCACCCAACTATCCGATTCGGAGCTGCAGTCTCTGTATCGCCGGGTGAAAGACCCATTTGAAGCTGCCCTGGGTGATGAAGGTATCACTGGGAAACTGGCGGAGATCGCCAAAAGCATCTACCTGCAGGAGTCTAGCGGCGGGCGCAACACGAAGACTTCCAATGCTGGCGCAGTGGGCGGCATGCAAATTCTGAAATCCACGTTCAAAGAAGTGGCCGACAAGGGCTGGGACATCAACGACCCGTATGACAACGCGCGCGCAGGTATCCGCTACCTCAGCAAGTTGTTCGACAAAGCTGACGGTGACCCACAACTCACTGCAGCGGGATACTACGGTGGCCCTGGTGGGCTGGGAAAAGCAAAACAGGGCATTGCGGTATCAGACCCGCGCAACCCCAACGCGCCGGATACCTTGGAGTACGGGAGGCAAGTAGCCGCCCGTCTACCAAAGGACGGCGCCGAGCCTGAAAAGACCGGCGGAAAGTCTGGCGATGCAGTAGGGCAGACCGACTACTCCAAGATGAGCAACGAAGAGTTGCTGGCGGCTTACAACGCCACGAAGGGCGGTAACAAAACCACCGCAGAGCCTGAAAAAGAAGGCCGGTCATTTATGGGCGACCTTGGGCGCCAGGTCGGGCTTACCGCGCGTGCCGGTATCAGCGGTCTTGCATCGTTACCAGCGATGGCGGCCGATGCTGTCACTGGCCCAATCAATGCCGGATTGGACAAGGTTGCCGGAAAAGGCAACGGCTTCCGCTTCCAACCAGCAGCCCAGGCGCTTGGCAATGTCATGACTGCTGCTGGTCTACCAGTGCCAGAGAACTCCACCGAGCGCGTCGTTCAGGATGCCACGGGAGCAATGGCCGGCACCGGTGGCACGGTCGCTTTGGGGAACGCATTGGCGAAGGGTGGCGGCGCAGTGGCGAAGGGCGTGAGCGACTTGCTGACAGCAGGCCCAGGTTTGCAAACAGTGAGTGCGGCAACTGGCGCCGGTGCGGCAGGCGCTACCAGGGAAGGTGGCGGCGGGGAGGGCGCGCAGATAGCGGCAGGCATCGCCGGGTCGCTACTCCCCAGCCTCGCACCAACGGCTGCACAGGGCGCCGCTCGCAGATTGATGCGCGGCGGCGAAGAGGGACGTCAGGTTACCGAACGCA
>ERZ724504.284-NODE-284-length-28717-cov-8.799177_pt1 | contig 28717 bp, 28 predicted proteins | sample MGYA00376037_ERZ724504 | MGnify/ENA primary metagenome ERZ724504 (study PRJEB28724, sample SAMN07190888) | wastewater metagenome | isolation source: influent of sewage treatment plant in Hong Hong | place: USA: Christiansburg, Virginia | collected 2016-03-01 ... | reverse complement strand
AAGGACGACGCGGACCCGTCCACGAAAGCGTAAAAGCCATCCATCCCGGCGGGCGGTGCAAATGATGTGCCGCTGACCGGGCCCGGCCCTGTGGGTCGGACTTCAGTCCGACTCAGTCGGCTGAACCCGCGCTGTCGGACTGAAGTCCGAGGGGTGAATTGCATGTAACGGGATGGGCTAACCCGAGCCGGGGGCGCAGCTCATGGTATTGCGCGCCCAGTTGCGACGGCACAAATGGCACTTGCCTTTCAGCGAGGGCGGCTGTATTAATATCTAATACACACCAGCTAAAAAGGTTCAAGGAACCATCATGTCAAGAAACACCAGCGTCACCTTGGGCGAACACTTCGAAGGATTTATCGCCCAGCAGATCAGTGCCGGACGCTTTGAGTCCAAAAGCGAGGTTGTCAGGGCGGCAATGCGGCTACTTGAAGAGCACGAGCACAAAGTAAGCGCGTTGCGTCAAGCCTTGGCTGAGGGCGAAAACAGCGGCGAGCCTGTGCCTTTCTCGATGGCCTCGATCATCGAGGAGGCTCGTCACGAAACCAAGGGTGGTTCAAGCGGTGCTTGAGCTGCTTATTCGCCCACTGGCCCGCCGTGACCTCAAAGCAATCTGGAGCTACACCGTTCAACAGTGGGGCGCAGTTCAAGCAGATCAGTATCTGCACAATCTCAATAGGGAAGTTCAGGAACTCCTGAACTTCCCTGAGTTGGGGATCTCTTGCGACCATATCCGGACGGGCTACCGAAAGCTGCAAGTAAAACGTCATCTGGTGTTCTACCGTCGCAACGCTCAGCATATCGAGATTGTCCGCGTCCTTCACGAAGCCATGGATGTCAAAAGCCATTTCTGATTTGCCATGAGATTGGCTGACGATCAGGTCACATGCAGTTTATGCATGCAGGGGTGGCTTCAGTTGCCCCTGATTCAAACATCGCCGGCCACGAGCGCGTTTTCCAGGCCAATCGCCGAAAGTTGGATCCCCGAGCCCGATTAATCGACCTCCACGACCGAAAATTCAACCCAGGGGATCGATTAATCGACCGCCGGGATCGAAATATCAACGCCGGAGATCGAAAATTCGATGAATTTTGATATTCCCGGCCGGGCACCCACCAAGGAATTGACGATCCGTACGCAAATACGTACCCTCAAGACTCATCAACCGGGGGCACACCATGACGACCCTTACTGCGAGCGAAGCACGCGCCAATCTGTATCGCCTCATCGACCAGACCGCCAAGTCTCACCAGCCGATCCACATTGCCGGCAAGCGAGCGAGCGCGGTTCTGTTGTCGTCCGAAGACTGGCAGGCCATCCAGGAAACGCTCTTTCTCCTGTCGGTTCCCGGCATGCGCGAATCCATCAAGGAAGGCATGGCCGAGCCGCTTGGTGAAAGCGCCAGGGAACTGGACTGGTGAGCTGGCAACTGGTCTTTTCCAGACACGCGGAGAAGGACGCCAAAAAGCTGGCTGCTGCGGGCCTGAAATCCAAGGCTCAAGACTTGTTGTCGGTATTGAGCGCCGATCCATTTCAAAACCCACCACCTTACGAAAAGCTGGTCGGAGATCTGGCCGGAGCCTATTCAAGGCGCATCAACATACAGCACCGCCTTGTGTATGAAGTGTTCACCAACAAGCGTACGGTTCGCGTCCTGCGAATGTGGTCGCACTACGAGTGAGATAGGGCACTGCGGGTGTTGAAGTTATGAGAACGAATGTGGGCATGAACCCAGTGGACATCTACCCACTCGGCTCGTAAACTGCGATGCAAATAGCGTATGCGCTCACACAATTGATTCAGTACCTTGAGCGAGCGCAGTGGCGGTCGATAGGCCATGCCGGCTTTCACGATCTGTGATGACTGTTTTTTTACAGTCCATGTGTGTTGCGTGTTGGCAGCAAACCAATTTCCCAGCTACCCGACGTTCGTTGTTACGGAACAGAACTACCGCCCTAAAACAAGTGAAGCTCAAGCTGTGCCCTGCCAGCGCACCGAAAGGAAGTCATCATGACTGAAGAAATTCAATGGTTCATTGGTAAAGAAGGAACGATTCGCACCAGACTTGACGCGCCTCCTTTCCGTGCATTTTTCTTTTGGCTTCAAGATGACAGCGTCGTCGACAGCGCTGACTTTGACCGACAGGAACTCGAAGTCGAAATTGAAAAGCAGCGAGTAGTTGGTCAACATACGGCCGAATTAGTGAAGGCCTTGAAGGGGCTTGCTTAAATGACAAACCTAGCTAATCCACAGACACATCATGAGATTTGGGTTGGTCTTTGGCATAGGAAACGCCATGTTGTTTTTGACCCTTCGATACAGCCTGAAAATCTAGAGTACATGCTTCTCTATTTCGTCGAAGGCCATGCGCTCTGCGCAAGAAAGCGAACAGTCGAACGAAAGGAAGTAACTACCGTTCATCATATTTATGATCGTGAGTTTGCGTTAGAGCAGTATCGCCTTTGGTTTTCTGCCAACGCCAGTATTGCAGTTGAAAAGAAAGCCTGCAAAGAGTTTCAGGTTGAGAATCCGCCGCCGCCTCGAAAAAAGTGCCGTCAGTGTGATGGTCAACCGAATTGGTTCGATACCGTCAACAAACCCACATATGGCGTACTTTCGGAAGGGCCAAATATCATCGAACGCTGTCCTTCGTGCAACGGACAGGGATTCGTTAATGATGTTCTTGAAATCTAATCCTGCCAATCAAGAGAACACCCGCCCTCAAGCGGCCGCCTTTCTTCCCCCTCTGTCGCGCCGACTGGAGGGTGGGACGGGCGGAAAGAGGGCTTCGCATGTTTGAGCCCGCAGGGCGAGTTTGCGAAGACCCCGCCCGGCGCGCCCGGAAGGAGGGCAGCCCGCAGGGCCGCGGCGGCGGGGCGCGATTTCTTGCCTGCTTCTTTGCCGCGCAGCAAAGAAGTAGGTCGCCCGCCGGGGCGAGACCCGGCCAACGGCAGGTTCAGGAAACGGGAAAGCCCCGCCTCACCCCTCCCGTCGATTCGGCGCCACGATATTGAGCCGTGACAGCTTGCGATAGAACGTCGCCCGCGACAGCCCGAGTTCCTTTGCCGACACCGTCACCTGCCACTGGTTGCGAGACAGCACCTCCAGCATGCGCCGGCGCAGCACCAGGTCTTTCTCCTTGAGCGGCGGCAGATCGGGCTCCGGCGCCGCCAGCACCGGGGCCGCCCGGCTCACCTCTTCGCGCAGGGCGCGCGGCGCGGCAATGCGTGGCCCGATGAACAGATCCGGCGGAAAGTGCGCCGTGTGCAGCAGATTGCTTTCGCAGATCGCACAGGCGTAGCGCATGGCATAGCGGAGCTGGCGGATGTTGCCCGGCCAGCCGTGGCGCAGCAGCGCGTCGCGGGTTTCCGGCGCCAGGCGGATCGCCTCGCGGCCCATGGCGCGGGCTTCTTCCACCAGCACCCGGTCGATCACCACGCCGATGTCGTCCCGCTCGCGCAGGGGCGGCAGGATGAACACGGCGCCGTTGAGGCGGTAATACAGGTCTTCGCGGAAGCGCCCTTCTTCGACAAGGGTGGGCAGGTTCTGGTGGGTGGCACAGACGATGTGCAGCTTCACCGGAATCGGCTCTTCGGCGCCGAGAGGCAGCACCTCGCCTTCGGCCAGCACGCGCAGCAGCCGGCTTTGCAGCACCAGCGGCATATCGCCGATTTCATCGAGGAAGAGCGTGCCGCCGTCCGACTGGATGATCTTGCCGCGGGCGCCCTTGCTGCGGGCGCCGGTGAAGGCGCCATCCCGGTAGCCGAACAGTTCGCTCTCGATCAGGCTTTCGGGAATCGCTGCGCAGTTGAGGGCCACGAAGGGCTGCTTGTAGCGGCTGCTGCAATCGTGGATGGCCTTGGCGAAGGCTTCCTTGCCAGTGCCGGTTTCGCCCATCAGCATGATCGGGATGTCGCGGTTGGCCACCTTGAGGGCGCGGTCGACATTGGTACGTACCCGCGCGTCTTCGGTGGCCAGGTGGCCGAAGCCGCGCGCCTCGTTGCAGCCGTTGGTGTCCGACACGCCGCTGGACTGGGTGGTGGGCGTCTGGCGGCGGGCGTCGGGGACACGCAGCAGCGCAAAGATGCGCTCGCCGCTGTCGAGCAGGCGCAGCGGGATCGCCTGCCCCGGACGGGCGTGGGCGGCGGCCAGCAGGTCGGTGGCCGAGCACTCGAACAGATCGGAGACGCACTGGGCGGTGCGCCCCGGGCGCTGCATCAGTTCCTTGCGGGCCTTGCGGTTGCCGCCGACAAACAGGCCGGCGTCGTCAAAGGCCAGCAGATAGTCGGTTTGTACATTGAGCAGCTCCGGCGTACAGCCGAGCTGCAGGATCCAGTGCTGGCGCAGGCTGTGGAAGGCGAAGGCATCCTCGATCAGGCGCGCCTTCTCGATGACCATCTGGAACACCAGCATCTGGCTGTCGCGCCCTTCCGGGGAATACAGCGCCGACGCGTCGAGCACCGCCAGCGGCTGATCGTCGATGCCGAGGATGGGCGCCGAGCTACAGGTAAAGCCGATGTTGTGGGAACGGAAATGCTCGCCCCGGTGCACCAGGATGGGCTGGCCGTCCACCAGGCTGGTGCCGACCCCGCAGGTGCCCTCTTCCATCTCCGACCAGCGGGTGCCGTTGCGAAAACCCTGGGCGCGAAACTCCTTGTCCTGCTCGGGCACGGTGCGGAAATCCACCGTTACACCAGTGGCGTCGGTCAGCAGCACGCAATAGCTGGAGGGACGCAGTTGCTGGTGCAGGCGGTCCAGGCCTTCGCGGGCAATGCGCATGAAGGCGTCCATCCGGTCGCGGTGCTCGCGCAGCTCCATGGCGGTGACCACCTGGGGCGTGGTGGCCAGGGAAGGGTCCACCTGGTATTTGCTCAATGAGCGTTGCCACGACCGGGTCAGTCGATCCTGCCCCGGGTTTCTCTGCAGGCAAACACCACGCTCCACCACCTCGACCACGCGTTCCACGTGGCGGGCGATTTCGCCTTGTCTCCGAATCATTTTAATTCCCCCTTATATACGGGAGTGTTTTAAGGAAAACCATCCTTTGGTGGGGCGAAGCCTATTCCGCTACGGCAATTAAATCAATGCTGACGTTTGTCTCTGAGAATTGAGACAGGTGTCTCATTTTCTCGATTTTATGACTCAGGCCAATTGATACGGATCGACCGGAAAGAAATACCGCCCCACACCATTAAAAAATAAAAACACCGTAAAAGCCCTTTATACAAAAGGCCCGGCGAGCTTCCGCAGCGCAGCAAAAGGCAATTCAATCTGAATTTGGCACGCCACGTGCTGAATGGGGAGTCAATTACACAAACCGATTAGCGTCCAATTGTGAAACACATTGCCACCACCCCCTCCATCGGCATCGTCGCCAATCCGGCCTCCGGGCGGGACATTCGCCGGCTGACCAGCAAGGCGCTGGTCTTTCCGACAGTGGAAAAGATCAACATGATCGAGCGCCTGCTCGGCGCCTTCGGGGCCGTGGGCGTGGACCACGTGCTGATGATGCCGGACATGGTCGGCATTGCCGCCGGGCTGATCCGCGCCATCGACGGCCATCGGGCGCAGGGCCTGCAGCCCTGGCCGGTGGTGGACTTTGTGCCCATGCCGCTGACCGACAGCCCCCGCGACACCCGGGAGGCCGTGCGCCAGATGCGCGCCGCCGGTGTGGCAGTGATCGTCGTGCTGGGCGGCGACGGCACCCACCGCATCGTGGCCGGCGAGTGCGGCGACACCCCGCTGGCCACCCTGTCGTCGGGCACCAACAACGCCTTCCCGGACTTGCGCGAACCCACCCTCACCGGCCTCGCCGCTGGCCTGGTGGCCACCGGCGCAGTGCCGGTGAGCGAGGCGGCCCGGCGCAACAAACAGCTCCGCGTGCGTGGCGGCAAGGTAGACGAGATCGCCCTGGTGGATGTCTGCGTCACCCGCCAGATGCACCTGGGGGCCCGCGCCGTGTGGGACCCGGCCACCATCGCCGAACTCTTTGTGACCTTTGCCGAACCCGACGCCATTGGCCTGTCGAGCATCGCCGCCATGCTCGAACCGGTCGGCCGCGATGCGCCGCGCGGCAGCTGGGTGCGCTGTGCCACCAGCGGCTTCGGCATCCTCGCCCCCATCGCGCCGGGCCTGGTGACGCCGGTCGGCATTGACGAACACGGCCTGCTGGCCCCCGGCCAACCGATGCAGATCCGCACCACCCGCGGCTGCGTCGCCCTCGACGGCGAGCGCGAAATCGAACTGGACGGCCACCAGACCCTCTGCGTGACCCTTGAACTGGAAGGCCCCCTGAGCCTCGACGTGCCGGCCACCCTCGCCGCCGCCGTGCGCCGGGGGGCCATGGTCCGCCACCTGATCCGGGAAGCCGCACCATGAGCGCGCCCCGCACCGAATCCTGGAGCAGGCGCGCCCGCCTTCCCCGGATGCAACACATAAAGCCAACAACCTGGAGACAACCGTGACCAAGACCCTGACTCGCGAGGACCTGCTGAAGGCCTATCGCACCATGCGCACCATCCGCGAATTCGAAGAGCGCCTGCACACCGACTTCGCCACCGGCGAGATCCCCGGCTTCGTGCACCTTTACGCCGGCGAGGAAGCCTCGGCCACCGGCGTGTGCATGAACCTCACCGCCGACGACCACATCGCCAGTACCCACCGGGGCCACGGCCACTGTATCGCCAAGGGCGTCGACCCGGTGGGGATGATGGCCGAGATCTGGGGCAAGAAGACCGGCACCTGCAAGGGCAAGGGCGGCTCCATGCACATTGCCGACCTGTCGGTAGGCATGCTTGGCGCCAACGGCATCGTCGGTGGCGGCGGCCCGCTGGTGTGCGGCACCGCGCTGGCGGCCAAGCTGCGCAACCAGCCCTTTGTCAGCGTGTGCTTCTTCGGCGACGGCGCCTCCAACCAGGGCACCATCTTCGAAGCCATGAACCTGGCCTCGGTGTGGAACCTGCCGGTGATCTTCCTGGCCGAGAACAACGGCTACGCCGAAGCCACCTCGTCCAAGTTCTCGGTGGCCTGCGACAACATCGCCGACCGCGCCTCGGCCTTCGGCATGCCGGGCATCACCGTCGATGGCTTCGACTTCTTCGCCGTCTATGAAGCCGCCGGCGCCGCCATCGACCGGGCCCGCAAAGGCGGCGGCCCGTCCCTGGTGGAAGTGAAGCTGTCGCGCTACTACGGCCACTTCGAGGGCGACCAGCAAACCTACCGCGCCCCCGGTGAAGTGCAGGCCATCCGCGACACCAAGGACTGCCTGCTGCAGTTCGCCCGCCGCGTCACCAGCAGCGGCGAAATCACCCAGGCCGAACTGGACGCCATCGACGCCGACGTGAAGGCCCTCATCGACGGTTCGGTCGTCAAGGCCAAGTCCGATCCGAAACCCACCGAAGCCGATCTGCTGACCGACGTGTACGTCAGCTACTAAACACGCACCCAAGAAAAAAGAGGAGACCGACATGGCAAGAAAGATCACTTACCAGCAGGCTATCAACGAAGCCCTGGACCAGGAAATGAGCCGCGATCAGAACGTGATCGTGATGGGTGAAGACGTGGCCGGCGGCGAAGGCTCGCCCGGCGAGCAGGACGCCTGGGGCGGCGTGCTCGGGGTGACCCGCGGCCTTTATCACAAGCACCCGGGGCGGGTCATCGACACCCCGATCTCCGAATCCGGCTACGTCGGCGCCGCCATCGGCGCGGCCTGCGTCGGCATGCGCCCGGTGGCCGAGCTGATGTTCGTGGACTTCCTGGGCGTGTGCTTCGACCAGATCTTCAACCAGGCAGCCAAGTTCCGCTACATGTTCGGCGGCAAGTCGGAAACCCCGGTGGTGATCCGCGCCATGTACGGCGCCGGCTTCCGCGCCGCGGCCCAGCACTCGCAGTGCCTGTACAACATCTTCACCCACATCCCGGGCCTCAAGGTGGTGGTGCCGTCCAACCCCTACGACGCCAAGGGCCTGCTGATCCAGTCGATCCGCGACAACGACCCGGTGATCTTCCTTGAGCACAAGGCGCTGTACACCATGGAAGGCGATGTGCCCGAAGAGAGCTACGCCATTCCCTTCGGCGAAGCCGCGGTAGTGCGCGAAGGCCACGACGTGACCATCGTGGCCATCGGCCGCATGGTGCAAAAGGCCCAGGAAGCCGCCGCCGAACTGCAGAAGCAGGGCATCCACTGCGAGATCATCGACCCGCGCACCACCTCGCCGCTGGACACCGACACCATTCTGGAGAGCGTCGAGAAGACCGGCCGGCTGGTCGTCGTCGATGAATCGCACCCGCGCTGCAGCATGGCCTCCGACATCGCCGGCCTGGCCGCCGAGCGGGTCTTCGGCAGCCTCAAGGCGCCGATTCGCCAGGTCACCGGCTTCCATTCACCCGTGCCTTTCAGCGACACGCTGGAAGAGCTCTACATCCCCAGCGCAGCAAAGATCATCGCCGCCGTGCAGAGCACCAAGGAGTACAAGTAATGTCTGAAATTCACGCGATCACCATGCCCAAGTGGGGCCTTTCCATGCAGGAGGGGAAGGTCAACGGCTGGCTCAAGCAGGTGGGTGACGCCATCGAGAAGGGCCAGGAAATCGTCGAGGTGGAAAGCGAGAAGATCGCCGGGGCCGTCGAGGCGGCCGTCTCCGGCGTGCTGCGCCGCCAGGCCGCCAGCGAAGAGGACGTGCTGCCGGTGGGCGGCCTGCTCGGCATCATTGCCGACGCCAGCGTGGCCGACGCCGACATCGACGCCTTCGTGGCCGACTTCCTCGCCAACTTCAAACCCGTCGAGGGCGACGCCGAAGACCAGGGCCCCACCACCCAGAAGATCGAGGTGAATGGCCACAAGCTGCGCTATCTCAAGCGCGGCGAAGGCGGCGAAGCCATGCTGCTGATCCACGGCTTTGGCGGCGATCTGAACAACTGGCTGTTCAACCACGAAGCACTGGCCGCCGACCGCGAGGTGTATGCCCTCGACCTGCCCGGCCACGGCGAATCGACCAAGGATGTGGGCGAAGGCACGCTCGACGCCCTGGCCGACACCGTCGCGGCTTTCATGGACGCGGTCGGCGTTGAATCCGCCCACCTCGTCGGCCACTCGATGGGCGGCGCGGTTTCGCTGACGGTGGCCACCCGCCACCCGGCCAAGGTCCGCTCCCTGAGCCTGATCGGTAGCGCCGGGCTGGGCGAGGAAATCAACACCGGTTACATCGACGGCTTCGTGTCGTCGGCCAGCCGTAATGCCCTCAAGCCCTTCCTGGCCGACCTGTTCGCCGACAGCAGCCTGGTGACCCGCCAGCTGGTGGACGATCTGCTCAAGTACAAGCGCCTCGAAGGCGTCGGCGCCGCGCTGGGCACCCTGTCGTCCAAGCTCTTTGCCAACGGCCGCCAGAACAGCGTGATGGCCGAGTCGCTGAACAAGCTCGGCAAGCCAGTGCTGGTGATCTGGGGCGAGGAAGACCGGATCATCCCGGTCGCCCACGCCCACGCTGTGTCCGGCAAGGTGCAGGTGGAAGTGTTCGGCAATCGCGGGCACATGGTGCAGATGGAAGCCGCCAACGACGTGAACCGGGCCATTGCGCGATTTATCGGCTAAGGCCTGCCTCCCCGGATTGTCGGACTGAAGTCCGACCTACAGGAATACGGCGCCCCCCTGTGGGTCGGACTTCAGTCCGACATCCCCTGGCTGAATGCGTGCAGTCGGACTGAAGTCCGACCCACAAAGGCCCCCAACCCCAAGGAGACTCCCATGTCCCAAGCCGCTCCCGTCAGCCTGCGCGGTGCGTCCAAGCTGGCGCGCATTCCGGTAAAAGTGGACAGCAGCCGGGCCTCGCCGCCCAAGCCATCCTGGCTGCGCGCCCGCGACCCCGGCACCGCCTCCGTGCTGGCCCTGCAGCAGATGCTGCGCGAGCAGGAACTGCACACCGTCTGCGAAGAGGCCGACTGCCCCAACATCGGCGAGTGCTTCGCCCGCGGCACCGCCACCTTCATGATCATGGGCAGCATCTGTACGCGCCGCTGCCCCTACTGCGACGTGGCCCACGGCCGCCCCGCCGCACTCGACGCCGACGAACCGGCGCGCCTGGCGCGCACCGTCAAGGCCATGAAGCTGCGCTACGTGGTCGTCACCTCGGTGGACCGGGACGACCTGCGTGACGGCGGCGCCGGCCACTTCGCCGCCTGCATCGCGGCGATCCGCAGCGCAACGCCGACCGTACAGATCGAAGTCCTGACCCCCGACTTTCGCGGCCGCGAACAACTCGCGCTGGAAATCCTCGGCGAAGCGCTGCCGGATGTCTTCAACCACAACCTCGAAACCGTCTCGCGCCTGTACCGGGCCGTACGGCCGGGCGGCAATTACGCCGCCTCCCTGCGCCTGATCGCCGACTTCAAGGCGCGCAACCCGACGGTGCCCACCAAGTCCGGTCTGATGCTCGGCCTGGGCGAAACCGACGAAGACTTGCTCGAAGCCATGCGCGACCTGCGCGCCCACCGCTGCGACATTCTGACCCTCGGCCAGTACCTGCGCCCTTCCCCCTCGCACCTGCCGGTGGAGCGCTACGTGCCGCCGGAGGAGTTCGCGCGCTGGCGCGAAACGGCGCTCGGCCTGGGCTTTGTTGAAGTGGCCGCCGGGCCGCTGGTGCGTTCGTCCTACCGGGCCGACCAGCTGGCCGCCGGCAGTGGCCTGCTGCCGGGAGAGGCCGCATGAAAGTGCCGATCAGCCTGAACGGCCAGCCGCGGGAGGTGCCGGCCCCGTGGCGCATCGCCGACCTGGTGGCCGACCTGGGCTTTACCGGCAAGCGGGTGGCTGTCGAAGTGAACGGAGAAATCGTCCCCAAGAGCCGCTACGGAAGCACCTGCCTCGTGGTGGATGACCGGGTGGAAGTTGTGATTGCAGTTGGAGGAGGCTAATAAAAATGGGAAAGATCGAAGCACACGGCGCCGCACCGCTGGACACCCCCTTCACGATGGGCGGCGAAACCTTCCGCTCGCGCCTGCTGGTGGGCACCGGCAAGTACCGGGATTTTGCCCAGACCCGCGATGCCATCGAGGCCAGCGGCGCGCAGATCGTCACGGTGGCAATCCGCCGCACCAACATCGGCCAGGACCCCGACCAGCCCAGCCTGCTGGACGTGCTCGACCCGCAGCGCTACACCATCCTGCCCAACACCGCCGGCTGCTACAGCGCCTTCGAGGCGGTGCGCACCCTGCGCCTGGCCCGCGAACTGCTGGACGGCCACAACCTGGTCAAGCTCGAAGTGCTGGGCAGCCAGGCCACCCTCTTCCCCAACATGCCCGAAACCCTGATGGCCGCCAAGCAGCTGGTGGCCGACGGTTTCCGGGTGATGGTGTATTGCTCGGACGACCCGGTGCAGGCACGCATGCTGGAGGACATCGGCTGCGTGGCGATCATGCCGCTGGCCAGCCTGATCGGCTCGGGCATGGGCATCCTCAACCCGTGGAACCTGCGCATCATCATCGACGAGGCGCAGGTGCCGGTGATCGTCGATGCGGGCGTCGGCACCGCCTCGGACGCGGCGATTGCGATGGAGCTGGGCTGCGACGGGGTGCTGATGAACACCGCCATCGCCATGGCCGGCGACCCGGTGCGCATGGCCGCCGCGATGGGCCAGGCGGTGAGCGCCGGGCGCAACGCCTTCCTCGCCGGACGCATGGCAAGGAAGCCCTACCAGGCCAGCGCCAGCTCGCCGACGGAAGGACTCATCGATTAACCCCCCGTGGGTCGGACTTCAGTCCGACTCCCAAGGCTGAACCGGCGCTGTCGGACTGAAGTCCGACCCACAAAAAAATCCTGTCGGGCCATCGGGCGCGACAGGATTCGAAAACCGGCGGGAGTTTTCGGGAGGAGAGGTGCCCCGCCGGATGGGAAAAAAGGTGTCCGCAAGGACGTCAATGCTGGATAGCCGCCCCCAGGCGCTGCCGGTGGAGAAACAGGAACACCAGGCAAACCGACAGCACCGCGCCCTCGATCCACAACGTTGCCTGGACGCCCAGCAAGGCCGCCAGCAAGCCACCGATGAGGCCGCCAATGGCGTCGAAACCAAAGCGCGTCGCCATGAAAAAGGCCACCACGCGGCCACGCAGGGTTTCCGGCGTGCACGACTGCAACAGCATGTTGATGCCGGCATTGCACACCGTGATGCCGAAGCCCAACACGGCCAGCCCGGCAAAGGCCGGGGCCAGCGATGTCGATGAAGCCACCACGCCGAGCGCCAGCGCGCTCAGGGCCACGGCCCCCACCACGCCCTGGCTCAGGCGCGGCAGCGAACGGGTGCCGACGAGCACGACGGTACCCAGAAAAGCCCCCGCCCCCGCCGCCCCCCACAGCCAGCCGAGAGTTTGCGCATCGCCAAGGAAGATGTCCTTGGCAAGGATCGGCAACAGGGTCGCGTAACTCGACGCGGTGATATTCACCGCCGCCACCACGCCAATCAGGATGCGCACGAACCAGGTGTCCCACACATAGCGGGCGCCTTCCTTGAAGACATGGCCGACCGAACCGCGGGCCGGTTCCGGCATCTTCCCTTCGGCGCGCAGCACGGCAAACACCAGCGCGGTAAAGGACAGGGCGTTGAGCGCAAAACAGGCCGCCTCGGAAGTCAGGCCGAGGAGCAGGCCGGCAATCGGCGGGCCGAAGAAGCGCCCGCCATTCACCAGCATCGAATTGAGGGCCAGCGCGTTGGGCAAATCGGCCCGGTCTTCCACATAGGCGCTGATCAGCGTGTGGCGCAGCGGTGCGTCAAAACTGCCGAGCACCCCGAGCAGGAAGGACATGGCGATGATCATCACCGGGCCGATCAGCCCGGTGGCGGTCAGCACGGCCAGCACCAGAGCCTGAACGGCCAGCAGCGCCTGCACCCCGATCAGCCAGCGGCGCTTGTCCTGGCGGTCGATCCACGCCCCGGCCAGCGGGCCAAGGAAGAGCTGCGGGGCGAGCGACACAAAGGTCGTCACGCCGAGCAGCGCCGCCGATCCGGTCAGCCGATAGACCAGCCACACTAGCGCCACCTGCTGGATCCACGAGCCGAGCAGCGACACCGACTGGCCAAAGAAGTACAGCCGGAAGTTGCGCCCGCGCAGGGAGCGGAGGTATTCCGGCACCCGCCAGTCACTCACCATCAAGGCCCTGACCCCACGTCATCCAGCCGCCCTCACCGCCTGGGCAGACATGCGCACCGGCGCATTCGATGCGCCGAAACCGGCATAGGCGTCGCTGCGCTGGACGATCTCGAAGAAGAAACGGTCGACAAACATTTGCGTGTAGAAGTGGAAGAAGGCGCCCTCATCGTTGCGATCATAAAGCACGCCAAGCCGACGCATCCGCTTGAGCAGCGCCTCGTCGATGTCGAAGCGGGCCGGCAGATCGTCGTAATAGTTGTCCGGCACGTCCAGCAGGCCGACGCCGCTCTTCGCCAGGTATTCGGCGGAAGCAAAGATGTCGCTGCTGGACAGCGCGATGTGATGCACGCCGCCGCCCTGCAGCGCTTCGGTGCTGCGCCCGCTGACGGTGCTGCGGCTGTGCGACACATTGAGGGCGATGCGCAGGGACTGGTCGGCATTGACCATCGCGCAGCTGCGCACCAGCCCGTTGGGGTCGGCCAGCTCCATGCTTTCCTGGGGCTTCAGCCCGAGCACGACCCGGTTGAACAGCACGCCGGTGTCGAACTGCTCGAAGGGGTAGCCCTGGGCAATGTGATCCACCCGCTCGATGCCGGCACGGCTGGCCGCGGGTTTGGCATCCTTCATGACGAAGTCGGTAGCCAGAAAACCCTTGTCCTCCAGCGCCTGCGACACAAAGTAGATGATGCTGTCGTCCACCGCCCGCAGGGCCGGAATCAGCGCTTCGTTGGGTCCGATGCGGCCGGCGTAGCTCGGCACATGGAAGGCCACGCCGCGGTTCACCGCGCGCTGGCCGTCGTCGGTGGCCAGGCCGAGGGCGCAGATAGACGGCCCGCGACGCTGGAAGTAGTCGCTGGCAAACGAGCCGGGTTCGTTGTTCACCATCAGGCGCACGTCGCCCTGCTGGAAAAGCTGGACGCTCTTGGTGCGATGCGTGCCGGTATGGTCGAAGCCCAGGGCCTGCAGGGCCTTGCCGAGGGCCTTGCCCGAAGCGTCGTCCACCGCGAACTCGATGAAGGACACGCCGCGCACTTCCGGCGGTGCCGGCGGGTTGAAGAGTTCAATGCGTTCGGTCAACGGGCGGGCCGCCGGATCGGTGGGGATCCGGCTTTCGAGGCGGCGGCGGATCTGCTCTTCGAGGAACAGCAGCGACTCGAAGGCATCCAGCGTGGTGCGGCGGTTCGGCGCGGCGCGAAAGATGTCGTTGAACACCTCCAGCGACAGCGGCCCGGCGTAACCGGCCTTCAATACGTGCTCCATGAAGCCGACCAGATCGAAGGTGCCCTGCCCCGGAAAGCAGCGGTAGTGACGACTCCACTGGAGCACATCCATCACCATGCGCGGCGCGTCGGCCAGTTGCAGGAAGAACAGCTTTTCTGCCGGAATCTGCTCGATGCCGGCCGGGTCGTCGCCCCGCGACAGGATGTGGAAGCTGTCGAGGCACAGGCCCAGGTGCGGATGGTCGGCCTTCCTGACGATCTCCCACGCATGTTCGTAGCGATTGACGTGATGGCCCCAGGCCAGCGCCTCGTAGGCGATGCGCAGACCGCGCTCGGCGGCTTTTTCGGCCATGGCGTGCATCTGCGCGGCCAGCAGCGCGTCGTCGCAGATCATGCCCGGCTGCACGTTGGAGCACACCAGCAGCATCGGCGCGCCCAGCTCGACCATCAGGTCGAACTTGCGTTCGGCACGGTCGAGGTTGCGCTTGAAGCGGGCCTCGTCGACGCCGTCCATGTCCCGGAAGGGCTGGTAGAGATCGATGCCCAGGCCCAGGTCGGCGCAGCGCTGGCGGATTTCCCGCGGCGACAGGCGGCTGTAGATCAGGTCGTTCTCGAAGATTTCCACCGCATCGAAACGAGCACGGGCGATGGATTCCAGCTTCTCTTCCAGGGTTCCACTGATGCAGACAGTGGCAATCGATCGGCGCATCAAGGGTCTCCGCCTGTAATAGTTATGGGTTCTGAATCAGTGTCTCCATGGTAGGCAGCGGCAAAGGGAGGGGCCATTGCCCGGCACCGCATTACGCGCGACAATCGCGCACCCCAGAACAATAATCGCGCAAATTGCGGAGGAGACACCCCATGGCTGAAGAACAGGAACTGGACCGGCGCGACTGGATCGCCGGACTCGAAAAGGGCCTGCGCATCATCGAGGCCTTCAACGACGCCCACCCGCGCCTGACCCCGTCCACCGCCGCCCGGCGCACCGGCATCACCCGCACCGCCGCGCGCCGCTACCTGCTCACGCTGCAACACCTCGGCTATGTGGAAAGCGACGGAACACACTTCTGGCTGACGCCGCGCATCCTGCGCCTGGGCTGGTCCTACTTCGATTCGGCCAAGGTGCCGCGTGCCGTCCAGCCCTTCCTGCAGCGCATCAGTCTTGAGCTGGGCGGCTCGGCCTTCTTTGCGGTGCTCGACGAGGACGAGGTGGTGTTCGTGGCCCGCAACGGCATCGGCCGGGTGCAGAGCCTGGGTTTCGTGCTGGGCGCACGGATCGCCGCCAACCTGGCCTCGGCGGGAGTCGTCCTGCTGGCCTGCAAGCCGCCTGAAGAGGTAGACCGCTGGCTCGCCGGGCGCAAGTTCGTGCCCTACACCCCGCACAGCTACACGCGGGAAGAGGACGTCCGGGTGGTGATCGACAAGGCCCGCACGTCGGGCTACTGCATCCTGGAGCAACAGCTGGAACAGGACCGGCGCGGCATCGCCGTGCCGATCCGCACCCGGGCCGGCGACGTGGTGGGCGCCATCAGCGTAAGCCTGCCAATCGGCAACGAGACCACCCAGCAGGCCCTGACCCGCGCCCTGCCGGTAATGCGGGAAGCCGAGCACGCCCTGCTCGCCCTGCTGTAAAAAAACGCCGCTCGGGGTCGCGGAGCGGCGTCATCGTGCGCTTTTGCGGGTTGGAATTCAGTCGGGCAGCGCACGCTGAAGCGGAGCTGTCGGACTGAAGTCCGACCCACAGAAAACCCGGGCATCGTGCTTGTGGGCCGATCCGGCGGCTCGGCATCCGGCCCACAGAAAACCCGGGCTGCGTCGTTGTGGGTCGGACTTCAGTCCGACAGCGCAGGCTCAGCGAATGGCCGACACGGCGGCGCGCAGGGCCAGCAAATAACTGTCGACGCCGAAGCCGCAGATCTGCCCCTTCACGATGTCACCGAACACCGAGACGTGGCGGAAGGGTTCGCGGGCGTGGATGTTGGACATGTGCAGCTCGACGATCGGGCAGGTCAGGATCGCCAGCGCGTCGCGGATGCCGTAGCTGTAATGGGTCCACGCGCCGGCGTTGATCAGCACCGCGTCCACGCCATCGGTGAAGGCCTGGTGGATGCGCAGGCACATGTCGCCTTCGTGATTGGTCTGGTAGCTGTCGACCTCGACACCCAGCTCGGCGCCCAGCGCCTGCAGCTGGCCATCGATCTCGGCGAGCGTGATCGTGCCGTACTGAACCGGATCGCGCTTGCCAAACATGTTGTGGTTGATGCCGTGGAGCATCACGATCTTCTTCATGACGATTCCTTTCAGTAGCTGATCTGCGCAACGGCGCGCAGCTCGTCCGGCGTGGTGGTGCCGAAGCCGAAGAATTCCAGGTAGGCCGGGATCATCTCGAAGAGCATGTCGGTGCCGACCTGGATCGGGCAGCCCTTGGCCTGGGCGGCGGCGAGCAGCGGCGTGATGGCCTGCTTCATCACCACTTCGCCCACAAAGGTGCTCGGGCTGACCCGGTCCATGTCGAAGGGCAGCGGATCGTCGGGTTTCATGCCCAGCGGCGTGGCATTGACGATCAGATCGAACCCGGCCGGATCGTTCGAGCCGGTGGTAACCAGCAGATTCGGGTAATGGGTCTTGAGGCGGCCGGCCAGGGCGTCCGACGAAGCGGGGAAATTGTCGAAGAGGGCCATCTCGGCCACGCCGGCGGCGGCCAGCGAGGCGGCGATGGCGCAACCGACGCCGCCGTTGCCGGACACCAGCACGCGCTTGCCTTCCAGGGCCTGGCCCTTGCGCAGCACGCCACGCACAAAGCCGGCGCCGTCGAACTGGTCGGCCAGCAGGGTGCCGTCCGGACGCAGCAAAATCGCGTTGGCCGCGCCGGCAATGCTGGCCGTCGGCGTGACTTCATCCACCAGCGACATGGTGCTCACCTTGTGCGGCATGGTCACCAGCGCGCCGCGCAGGTTGGTCATCTTGCGCAGGGATTCGATGGCCGCCGGGTAGTCCTCCGGCTTCACGCCCATCGGCATCACCACGGCATCAATGCCCTTCGACTCGAACCACGGGTTGTAGATCATCGGCGCCTTGAAGCTCTCGGTCGGGTAGCCGAGGTGGGCGATGAGGATGGTCTTTCCGCTAATCATTTTGAATTCCTTTCAACAGTTCGCACGGGCGGCGCTTCAGCGCACAACCAGCACGGGCACCTTGCTGTAATGCAGCACCTTGGTCGTTTCGCTGCCCATCAGCAGGCTGCGCAGGCCCATGCGGCCGTGGGACGACATGCAGACGAGATCGCAGCCGGTGGACTCGGCGGCGCGCACGACTTCTTCGGCAACAGAATCGCCGCTGACGAAGAAGCAGTCGAAGGCCACGCCGGCTTTCTTCGCCTCTTCGGAGACGAAGGCCAGGAACATCTCGGCGTTGTCGGAGTGCAGCTTGTCGCCGACCATCGAATCACCGAGGCCGCGAGGGGTGAGGGACTGGAGGATCACCGACAGGCCGGTGACCTTTGCGTTGTGCACCTTGGCCAGCTGGATGCCGTGCAGAACGGCCTTGTGGGACAGTTCCGACCCATCGGTCGGGAGGAGGATGTGCTTGTACATGGCGTGTCCTTTTCAATCGTCAGCGATGAAAAACGGCGTGCAGGGGCCCGCCTCCGGTCTCGGCCGGAGGGGCTGACTGCAAAAACAGGGTTATTTGCGGGGCGGGCCGGCAGCGGCCGGTCAGATCAGCGCGGCGGGGCGCGCTCGGCGCGGACCACTTCCTGCCAGCGGCTCACGTCGGACTCGAGCCGCGTGCGCAGGGCTTTGGCAGTGGCCTTGTCGGACTCCGCCACACGGGCGCCGATGGTCAGCAGGTCCTTCTTCAGCTTCGGGTCCTGCAGGGCGCTGCACAGGGCATTCCCGAGCCGGTCGAGCGTCACCTGGGGCGTGCCCTTCGGGGCATACAGGCCGTGCCAGGCGAGCAGCTCGAAACCTTTCAGACCTTGCTCGGCGAGAGTCGGCACGTCGGGCAGCACATCCAGCCGGGCCGCGGCAGTCACGCCATACACCTTGACGCTCTTTGCCTTTACCGGCACCAGCACGTTGCTCACCTGATCGCACAGCAGGTCGATGTTGCCTTCGGTGACCAGATCGGCCACCGCCTGCTCGGTGCCCGGATAGGCGCGCTGGTCGAATTCCTTTATCAGGGAATGCGACAGCAGCAGGCCGCACAGGTGGGAGGCCGAGCCCTTGCCGGCGTTGCCCAGCACCAGCTTGCGCGACCCCTTGTCGAGGTACTGGCGCAGCCCGTCGAAGCTGTCCGCCTTGAGGCCGCTCTTGCCGAGCAGGACCATCGGCACGTCGGCAACCAGGCCGATCGGCTCGAAGTCCTTGACCGGGTCGTAGCCCGGCTGCGCATACAGCGCCGGCGCAGCGGCCTGGCTGAGGTTGGTGAGCATCAGGGTGTCACCGTCGGCCCTGGCACGGGCGGCCTGCCGGGCCCCCACGGTGCCGCCACCGCCAACAATGTTCTTGATGACCACGTTGCGTCCGAGGACGCGCCCCATGGCTTCGGCGACCGGACGGGCCACGTTGTCGGTGGGCCCGTTCTGGGTGAAGGGCACGATCATCACCAGCGGAGCGGGTTTCGCCTCGGCGGCCATCAGGGCCGGCGCCGCGAGGGTCGCCGTCAGGGCGAGAAGACAGGCAGAAATGGAACGCATGGAGAGAACTCCTGGCAAGGGGATGAAAGGCCCGGCAAACAGCTTCATTTGATCAGCGTGACCGGAATGTCCGCCAGGCGGATCACCTCGGCCGACACGGAATCGAGCAGCAGGCTGGCCAGCGCACCGCGCCCGTGACTGCCCATCACGATCTGGTCAAAACCGTGCTCGCGGGCAAAACGGACGATGGCCTCGGCCGGCTGGTCATCGACCACGACGTGCAGCAGCGGCACCAGCCCGGCGGCTTCCAGCGCGGCCTGTTCGGCAGCCAGCGCCTTCAGCCCCTCCTCCCGGTGCAGCGCCTGGAGACCGTCGTGGGCCAGAAACTGTCCCACGTCGCGATGCACCGGACGCTGGACATTGAGCAGGTGGATTTCCACCGGCCCCTGATACACGGCCAGCCGGGCCGGCAAAGCCCCGGCGACCTGCACGGAGAGGTCCGAACCATCAACGGGAAACAGAATCCTGGTCATGACTTTTCCTTCCCTCAACGGGCCTTGCCGAGATCCAGCTCGACCGATTCACGACTCGCCTCGCGGGCATGGGCCCGGGCGGCCAGCAACTTGCCAACCAGCACCACAAGCACCGCACCGACCACCGGCAATACGCTGTGCAGCCACGCGGCATGGGTGTTGATCCACGGCCCGAACCACAGGTCGCTGACCGCCATTTCACCCGCCACAAAGCCCAGCAGTGCCGCCCCGCCGGTGATGACCACCGGGAAGCGTTCCATCACCTTCATCAGGAAAGTGCTCGAGAACACCACCAGCGGAATGCTCAGGGCCAGGCCGATAACGAGCAGCACGACACTGCCCTTGGAGGCGCCGGCGATGGCCACCACGTTGTCCATGCTCATCACCAGGTCGGCGATCATGATGGTCTTGATGGCGGCCGCCAGCCCGGCGCCTGCCAGGCGGGCTCCGTCGCCTTCCGCCTCGTCTTCGGGAACCAGCAACTGAACTGCGATCCACACCAGAAGTACGGCACCGACCACCTTCAGGAGCGGCAACTGCAACAGCTCGGCCGCCACGATGGTGAGCACGACACGCATGACCACCGCCGCGCTGCTGCCCCACATCACCGCCTGCTTGCGCTGGGCGTCGGGCAATGAGCGCGCGGCCAGCGCGATGACGACAGCGTTGTCTCCGGAGAGCACGATGTCGATGCCGATGATCTGGATCAGTGCGATCCAGAAGGCCTGATCGAACAACAGTTCTTGCATGGTTTTTCCCTGACTCTTTTACTTACTTGCCGCCGCGAACCTTGGCGATCTCGGCGTACAGGGCCTTGACCGTATCGGGGCCGACCTGGGCGCTGTACTTGTCGATCACCGGCTTGACCTTGTCGCGCATGCGCTGGAGTTCGGCCGGGGCGATTTCGGTGACCTGCATGCCGGACTTCTTCAGTTCTTCAATGGCTTCGCTGGCCTGCTGGCGGGAAACCTGGCGTTCGTAGGTGGTGGCTTCGGTGGCGGCGTCGGCGATGATCTTCTTCTCGTCGGCGCTCAGCTTGTCCCACAGCTTCTTGCTGAAGATCAGCGATTGCGGGTTGTACACGTGGCGGGTCTGGGCCAGGTGCTTCTGCACTTCGTTGAGCTTGGCGCTACGAATCGTGGTGTTGGGGTTTTCCTGCCCGTCCACCGCTTTCTGCTCCAGCGCGCTGTACACCTCCGGCCAGGCCAGCGGCGTCGGGTTGGCACCCAGGGCGCTGAACATGTCCACGTAGATCGGCGACTGGATGACGCGCAGCTTCAGGCCGGCGATGTCCTCGACCTTGGTGATCGGGTGCTTGCTGTTGGTGATGTTGCGGAAACCCAGATCCCAGAAGCCAAGGCCGATCAGGTTCTTTTCGGCGAGTTTGGCGTGCAGGCCCCTGCCGAAAGCGCCATCGGTGACGGCATCCGCTTCGGCCGGATTGGCGAACAGGAAGGGAAAGTCGAATACCGCGAATTCCCTGGACAGGCTTTGCAGGATGCCGGAGTTGAGCACGGACATCTCGATGGTGCCGCCCTGCACGGCCGAAATGGTCTGCACGTCGCCGCCCAGCTGGCCGCCCGGGAAGAGCTTGACCTTGATCTTGCCGCCGGACTTGGCCCCCACCAGCTCGGCAAACTTCTGGGCACCCATTTCCTGCGGGTGGCCCTTGTTGTTCTGGAACGCGAACTTGATGGTCCGCTCGCTGATTTCGGCGGCCTGGACGGTGGCGAGGGGCAACAGCGCGGCCATGGCGACGATGAAGGTACGACGGGTGAAACGGGTCATGGTTTGTCTCCAGTCTTATAGTGAAACGCGTTTAAAACCGGACACCCCCGTAGAGGTGCCCTTACTGCAACAGGACAGATCAGCTGAACCAGCTGGCCGGCACAATCACCAGCGCGGGGAACAGGATCATCAGCAACAACATGATCAGTTCGGCCACCATGAAGGGCCACACGCCCTTCATCAGGTCGTCCATGCTGATCTTGCCAACCCCGGCCACCACGTTGAGCACCGTGCCGACCGGCGGGGTAATCAGGCCGATGGCGTTGTTGATGATGAACAGCACGCCGAAGTAGATCGGATCGATGCCGGCCTTCATCACGATGGGCATCAGCACCGGGGTGAGGATCAGGATGGTCGGGGTCATGTCCATGGCCGTACCGACAATCACCACCACCGCCATCATTGCGAACATCAGCAGGATCTTGTTGCCCATGAAGGGCTCGAGCAGACCGACGATCTGGCCCGGCAGGTCGGCGACGGTGATCAGCCAGGCCGACACCAGCGCAGCAGCCACCAGGAACATCACGATGGCGGTCGTTCGGGCCGCAGAGACAAACACGCCGTAGATCTGCGCCGGCTTGAGTTCCTTGTAGATGAACACCGCGACGAACAGCGAATACACCGCACACACCACCGCTGCTTCGGTCGGCGTGAAGATGCCGAACTTCAGACCAAAGATGATGATCAACGGGAGCATCAGGGCCCAGAAGCCGTCGGCCAGGGTCTTCAGGACTTCCGCAGTCGTCTTGCGCGGCGGCGGGGTCAGGTTTTCGTTGCGGGCCGCCCACCACCAGGCGCAGACCAGGGACAAGCCGATCAGCAGGCCCGGAAAGATGCCGGCCAGGAAGAGCTTGGAGATGGACAGGTTGGCGGCGACGCCGAAGATGATGAAGCCGATACTCGGCGGGATGATCGGGCCGATGATGCCGCCGGCAGCGATCAGGCCACAGGAACGGGCCCGGTCGTGACCGGCCCCGACCATCATCGGCACCAGCAGGGCCGACAGCGCAGCGGCATCGGCCACGGCCGAACCGGACAGCGCGGCGAGCAGGCAGGAAGCCAGAATGGCCACATAGCCCAGACCGCCCCGCACATGGCCAACCATGGCCATCGCCACATTGACGATGCGCTTGGAAAGGCCGCCGGTGTTCATGATTTCGCCAGCCAGCATGAAGAACGGAACGGCCATCAGCGGAAAGCTGTCGGCGCCGTTGATCAGGTTCTGGGCGATGATCTGCGCGTCCATCATGTCCATGTGGCACATGAGGGCAGCGCCGCAGACGAGCAGTGCAAAGGCGATGGGCATGCCCAGCGCCATGGCGCCAAGCAGGGCACCCAGGAAGACGGCAATCGTCATTTTCGGTCTCCTCTTATTTCTTGCCGGGGGCGCTAATCTGCCCGTGGTGGTGGGCCACTTCGGCCAGTTCTTCCGATTCGGTGACCATGACGAGTTCGTGATCCTGCAGCTTGCCGGCCAGCACGCGGTACATGTCGTGCAGCACGATCAGGGCGGCAGTGACGCTGAAGATCAGGCCCACGCCGTAGAAATAGGCCATGGAAATGCCGGAAGCCGGGGCCTGCACATCGATGTTGATCTTGGTCTGCTCAAGGCTGCCGGAGAACAGCAGCCACAGGACGCCGAGGATGAGGACCTGACTGGCGAGCAGGCAGAACTTCTTGCCGAAGGGCGGCAGCCGGGAAACCAGGGAATCCACCCCCAGGTGCCCGTGTTCCTTCATGCCCACGAGGGCCCCCAGGAAGGTCAGCCACACGAAGAGCCAGCGCGAGATTTCATCCGAGACGGTGATGCCGCTGTTGAAGGCATACCGCAGCACCACATTGCCGAAGACCAGCACCACCATGATGGCCAGGCACAGGGCAATCAGCATCTTCAGCAGATGGAAATATCCATCGACTATCTTTTTCATTTGCTCCTCCTTAGGGGCTTTGCTTCCGTCAATTCGATACATCGGCTCTTGACTGGCCGACTGCCCTGTCCGGGCGATTCAGCATGGGTCGAAGCTTAGCGACGCGGCCCCTGCGGAAGAATGGGCAGAACACGGGCAAAGGGCGATAAACGGACAAGCCTGGCCGATAATCGCGCAGGTTCTGCATTCCGGAATCGCCTGGCCAAAGCGCCTCAGACGCGGGGCTCGTCACTCAGCCCCGCCGGGTCGGCGGAGCGCTGGCTGCGGGGGCTTTTGGCCATAGAAATCCCCTCTCACACCCGCTCACCGATTCCTGCGCGCTTATCGCCCAGCGGCGATCAACAATCGCGCATTGCCTGCTTTTGCCCTGAGCGTCGACCGGCCCGACCTCGGTAAGCTCCGCTCCGTGCTGACCTGTGGAGGTCAGCGACAGGAGACATTCCGGGCAAACCGGGGCAGCTACCGCAGCCAAGCCCTGCCGGAACACACAAAAAGAGAGGATGAGGCAATGAATGCAAAGACAATGAGTGTGGTGCTGGCCGCTCTGGCTTCCCTGAGCGGTGGCGTGGCCCAGGCCGAGTTGCCCCCGCTGGAAGTGGGCGGCGCCACCTTCAAGCTGTACGGCAATGTGGACCAGTACCTGAACTTCATGCGCAGCAGCTCAGGCAAGAGCCTGAACGCACTGGAAGAAGGCGGCTACCTGCGCAGCCGCATCGGCGTCCGTGGCGAGAAGCCGGTCGATGCCGAGCTGATCATGAAGTTCCACCTCGAACAGGGTCTCAACCTCTCCAACGGTGCGCAGGCTGACAGCACCCGCCTGTTCGACCGTCAGGCCTGGGCCGGCATCCAGACCCCCTACGGTGAATTCCGCGTCGGCCGCCAGAACTCCGTTCTGCTGGTGCGCGGCGGCTACATCGACTACACCGCCCGCACCCTCGGCTCGGTGATCAACAACTTCGGCGTCGCCTCCCGCTACGACAGCGACCTGGCCTGGATCTCCCCGCGCATCAACGGCCTGCTGCTCGAAGCCCACTACTCCTTCGCCGGCGCCAAGGAAAACGAGACCACCAACCAGGGCGTCTACCAGTTCGCCGCCGACTACCAGAACGGCCCGTACCTGGTCGGCTTCGCCGGCATCGGCGGCAAGGCACCGAACGGCGCCAAGGTCGACAAGACGGTCTTCTACAACAACCTGTTCGCCAACTACGACTACGGCAAGGGCAAGATCTACGCCGCCTACGTGCGGACCAACAACAACGCCACCACCTGCACCAGCAGCACCAGCCCGTGTCCGGCCGCCAGCCTGCTCAACAACGGTGGCGCCCCGCTGGGCAACACCGGCACCCTGGTGGGCGGCACGCTGGTCGATGCCAACACCTACTACAACATCTTCCAGCTCTCGGCTGACTACAAAATCACCCCGAAGCTGCGCCTCGGCGCCCTGTACGGCCGCATCGAAGACACCTCCAACACCGGCAAGAACGCCAATGGCTGGTCGGTCGGTGGCTACTACGACGTATTCAAGGACACCATGCTGTACGCACTGGTGGATGTGATGGACAACGACAAGAACGCCGGCTTCCGCCCGGGCGGTTCTGCCGGCCTGCCCAAGAACTTCACCGCGGCCGCCGACGTGAATGGCGAAAGCATCCGCGGCATTCAGCTGGGCTTCGTCTACAAGTTCTGATTCAGACGGCCGGCGCCCATCCCTGTGGGTCGGACTTCAGTCCGACTGCGCACTGTCCACCCGTGTTGTCGGACTGAAGTCCGACCCACGGGGGCTGTTGGCACCGCCGCAAACCGCTTCGTTCTCCGCGTTGTTACGGGCGTCCCTCCAGGGATGCCCGTTTTTTTATGCTCAGGGCCGGTGATGCACCAGCTCGAACTGAGTGCCACCCACCAGCGTGCGGGTCAGGGCGCCCAGCTCGCGGTTGCCGAGCAGGGAAGAATCGACAAAATGAATGCCCCGGGCTTCCAGTTCAGCCACCGTCTTTTCGACGTCCGGCACGCCCAGCCCGACCCGGTTGAAACCTTCGCGCCAGTGGGCGTCCTCGGCACCGGCCGGCGGCTCGATGAACTGCAGGAAGAAACGCCCACAGGCACTGCGGATGATCGCGCCGCGCGGCAGCACGCCAAAGCGCACGCCTTCCGGCAGCGGCGCAAAACCCAGCACCCGCTCGTAGAAGTTGCACCAGTGGTCTGTTTCGCCCGCCAGGATGTACTGGACGATGCCGAAGAAATGCAGCCCGGACAGCGCCGGCACATCGAACTGCGCATCCGCCAGGGGCAGAAAATCCACCTCGTAGAAAGACACCCCGGCGCGTCGGTCAAGCAGGAACAGCACCGCCCCGCCCGGCCCCTGGATACCCGGAATCGTGAGTTCCATCGGCCCGGCCCGGCTCGGCACCGGCTGGCCGCCACAGGCCAGCGCCCGCGTGTAGGCCACGCCCGCATCCGGCACGCGAATCGCCAGCGCCTTCAGCATCACTTCCGAGCCGGCCTCGAGATCCTCACTGGCCACCGCCTTCGGGTCGGCATTGACGATCACGTTCACGTCGCCCTGGCGATACAGCAGCACGTCCCGCGAGCGGTGCCGGGCGACCGGCCGGAAGCCCATGGCCTGCAGCGCCACGCCGAACTCCTTCGGACGCGCCGTCGCATATTCGACGAACTCGATGCCTTCGATTTCCGGCTCGCCGGTGACGTTCTCGAACTCCATGGATTCTCCTCTTTGGCGGGTCAAAGCCCCGGGGTAATGCGGTGTCCGATTTTGACACGAAAGCCGTCGCCAGCGGCGTGCCGGCTCGCTTCATGCCAAGCGCAAAAGGCGCCAGGCACCCCGAAAAGGGACACCTGGCGCCGCCGGAAAGCGCTACCTCCTGTGGGTCGGACTTCAGTCCGACGCCGCGCGTTCAGCCCATGCTGTCGGACTGAAGTCCGACCCACGGGGGCTGCCTCTCAGTCGATGTTCTCGAAGACCATCAAGCCGGCGGCCGTGTTGGAAATCGGGATGTGATAGTTCGAATGCAGCATCTTCACCTGTTCAACACTCCCCAGCGAGGCGCGGGCGGCGATCCACATCAGCAGCTCGATGCCCTGGGTGCCGGTCTTCTCGACCAGATCCTCAATCGAGTACTGGGTGGACCAGGCCGGGTCGGTGACCAGGCTGTCCATGAACTGCAGGTCGAATTCCTTGTTGATGAAGCCGGCCCGCTCGCCGTCCAGCTGGTGCGACAGGCCGCCGGTGCCGATGATCACCACGCGGGCGTCGGCGTCCCACGAACGCACCGCCTCGCCGATGGCCTGACCGAGCTTGAAGCAGCGTTTGGCGGTGGGCAGCGGGTGCTGCACGGTGTTGATGCACACCGGCACCGTGCGCACCGGCCAGTTGTCGCCGGCCTTCGGCCACAGCAGCTTCATCGGCAGCGTGAAGGCGTGATCGACGAGCATTTCCTGGCAGGTGGTGATGTCGAATTCCTTCTCCACCAACGCTTCGATCAGGTGCCAGGACAAGTCCAGATCACCCGGAAAGGACGGCAGGGTCGGGATGCCCCAGCCTTCGTCGGCGTTCTGGTAGGCCGGCGCGGCACCGACCGAGAAAGTCGGCATCTTGTCGAGGAAGAAGTTGAGGCCGTGGTCGTTGTAGATCACCACCGCCACGTCGGGCTTCACTTCGTCGAGCCACTTCTGTACCGGCGGAAAGCCGTCGAAGAAGGGCTTCCAGTACGCGTCCTCCTGCAGGCCGCCGGCAATCGCCCGGCCAATCGCCGGAACGTGGGAAGTCACAATACCGCCAACAATCTTTGCCATGTCTTATTTCCCCGCTTCCAGCAGTTTCGCCTTGAAGGCTTCCTTGGTCATCCCGGTTTGCTGCGCGCCGATATCCTGCATGTCGAGGCCGAGGATGCCGGCAAACTTGGCGAGATAATAAGCATTGCCGCCCGCCGCAATCAGGTCGAGGACATTGCGCCTGGCAATCGCCGCTTCCTGCTCGGCGTTCAGGCCATACTTGCGACAATAGGCGGCCTCGTCCTTCACGAACTCGGCCCGATTGTCGGCCGAATTGAAGGTGAAGCACATCTTGTTGAGGGCATAGCCCTTGCGGGCCGCGGCCCCGTCGAACATCGGCGTGCCGGGGATTTCCCGACGCGGTTTCGCTGCAGTCATGCGTGTCTCCTTTATTCGAATGTGATCACGTGATGCAGTTTGCCCCTACACCAGACAGGGATAAATCCCGCCTTACCGATTCGTGCCATGAGTAATTTCGATCATTTGAGCCTCGACGGCCGCCTCCTCCAGCTTCTCGTCATCGTCATCGAGGAAGGCTCGATCACCCGTGCCGCCGAACGTCTGGGCGTCACCCAGTCGGCGGTCAGCCACCTCCTCGACAAGCTGCGCGGCATTGTCGGCGACCCGCTGTTCGTCAAGTCGGGGCGCGGCATCGTGCCCACCGCCCGCGCCGAAGCGCTGGCCGTGCACGCCCGCGTGCTGCTCGATGAAATGCGTCGCTTCGCCACCGGCGCCGAGTTCGATCCGCGCCAGCTCGCCAGCCACATCACCATCGCCGCCAACGACCTGCAGCGCGACCTGCTGCTGCCGCCGCTGCTGGCCCGCCTGCATGAAGTGGCGCCGGGCATCACCCTGCGGGTCATCCCGTCCGACGTGCCCACCGCCGAGATGCTGCGCGACGAGCACTGCCAGCTGGCCATCTCGCCGCGCCCGCCGGAAGGCAGCGACATCCTGCAAAAGCGCCTCTTCGACGACAGCTACCGGGTTTTCTACGACGCCAGCCAGCGCAGCGCGCCCGAAAGCCTGACCGACTACCTCGCCGCCGACCACGTCAGCGTGCTCTACGAGCCGCGGCGCAGCCTCGATATCGACCAGATCCTCCTCGCCCAGGGCATCGAGCGGCGCTTCGTCGCGCTGGTGCCGGGCTTTGCCGGCATCGCCCCCTTTTTGCGCGGCACCCGGCGGCTGGCCACCCTGCCCAGCCTGCTGGCCGGCGAGCTGCTACGCGAGCTGGCCAGCGCCCCCACCCCGCTGCCCTGCCCGCCCATGCCCATGTACATGATCTGGCACCTGCGCCACCGCCACGACCCGGCCCACAACTGGCTGCGCGGCGAACTGGAAGACATCGTGCCCGCCGCCCTGATGCGCGCCAGGCCTGCACACTGAGCGCACGACACTCGCCGGCCCGGCAGCGACGCCCGACGTGTCGATGGCGACGCCCGGCGTGTCGATGGCGACCCGAATAGCCTCGACACCGAAGCAAAAAGCGTCGGTGCCGAACCTGTTTGGCTCGGAACCGACGCGAAAAGCTTCGCAAGCGACGTCCCCCGGTTCGACACCGAAGCCCATCGACTCGAACGCGACACAAAATCCCTCGCCACCGAACCGCCAAGCTTCGCCACCGAAGCAAAACCCCCCACCCGCCCCCGTGGGTCGGACTTCAGTCCGACAACACACGTTGAGCCAGG
>ERZ724504.283-NODE-283-length-28720-cov-6.345508_pt1 | contig 28720 bp, 24 predicted proteins | sample MGYA00376037_ERZ724504 | MGnify/ENA primary metagenome ERZ724504 (study PRJEB28724, sample SAMN07190888) | wastewater metagenome | isolation source: influent of sewage treatment plant in Hong Hong | place: USA: Christiansburg, Virginia | collected 2016-03-01 ... | reverse complement strand
GAAATACTCACTGCAGGTTGATTTTAAAAAAAAAATTATTCATCCATACCATCATCACCATCAGCAGTTTTACTAGAGCTTGCTACAAGTTCTTGAATAGTGCTTAATTCTTGTGGTGTAAAATAACGCCAACTACCAGGCTGTAATCCTGTAAGTTTTATGTGCATAATACGAATGCGTTTTAAAGCAGTAACAGTATAATCTAGTGTTTCACACATTCTTCTAATTTGTCTATTCAACCCTTGTGTAAGAATAATTTTAAATGTTTTTGGCGTAAGTTGTTGCACAAAACATTTTTGTGTAGTTGTACCTAAAATACGTACTCCACTTCTCATGCTATTAATAAAATCTGGAGTTATGGGTTTGTCTACACTTACTATATATTCTTTTTCGTGATTGTTACCAGCACGTAAAATTTTGTTTACAATATCGCCATCGTTGGTTAAAAAAATCAATCCTTCCGATCGTTTGTCTAATCTTCCAATAGGAAAAATTCTGGTTTTAAAATTTACAAAATCAACAATATTTGTTTTGTCTTTGGTATCGGTTGTACAAGTAACGCCTTTGGGTTTATTGAGCATTATGTACACGGCTGATTTTTTCTTTTTTAAAGGTTCACCATCAATTAAAACAACATCTGTTGGTAAAACCCTTGTTCCTTTAAAAGCATCTTCTCCATTTACGGTAACTCTACATTGTGCAATGTATTCATCGGCTTCTCGGCGTGAGCAAAAACCAGTTTCGCTAATGTATTTATTTAAACTAATATCCATGTAATTGTAAAAATACAGTTACTGTGTATTAAAATATTGTTTGTAGCAATACAATTGCAGTATTGCTAAATTGAATTGATTGGTTATGAAGCCATAAAGCAAAAAATGAATTGAAATAGGATGCTATTTTTTCCAAAACTTGTAAATTTCTAATCAGTGGCGAAGCATTAACTTCGCCACTTTCTTTTATTATACTATGAGCGATGAAATTAAACACGAATGTGGCTTAGCCTTTATTCGTTTACGTAAGCCTTTTTCCTACTATTTACAGAAATATGGTACGGTAATGTATGGCATTAACAAACTGTATTTGTTAATGGAAAAACAGCACAATCGTGGGCAAGATGGTGCAGGTGTTGCTGCAGTTAAATTAGATGTTGAGCCTGGTTATCCTTTTTTAAGCAGGGTTAGAAGCAATGCTCAACAACCCATTGCAGATATTTTTGCAAAAATTGGAGTTGAACTTAAAGAACTTGAAAAATATCAACCAGAAATTAAACAACATCCAGGTTTAATGAAAGGCAATTTGCCCATGTTGGGCGAATTGTTGTTAGGACATTTACGTTATGGTACACAAGGAAAAAACAATGTAGAATTTTGTCACCCTTTTATTAAAAGGCATACACAAACTGGCAAAAATTTGGCATTGGCTGGTAACTTTAATTTGGTAAATACAGACGAGCTATACGACTTACTAAATCTTAAGCCAGGCGATTTTCAAAAGCAAAGCGATTTGGCTGCAATGATGGAAACCATTCATCATTTTTTATGTAAAGAAGATGAAAAAAATCCAAATCATGCCGATATTGGTGGTGCTCTTAACAAAGCAACGCCACATTTTGATGGTGGCTTTACTGTTGGCGGTTTAACAGGCAATGGACATAGTTTTGTAATGAGAGATGCCCATGGCATTAGACCAGCATATTATTATATTGATGATGAAGTGATTGTTGCAGCAAGTGAACGTGCAGCCATAAGAACCACTTTTAATGTTGGCGAAAATGAAGTGCTAGAACTATTACCAGGCAAGGCTTTAATTGTAGATAACAATGGCGGTTATACCATCCAACAAGTTATAGAACCTAAAGAAAGAAGGGCTTGTAGCTTTGAACGTATTTATTTTAGTAGAGGTAGCGATGAAAAAATTTATAGAGAAAGAATTGCTCTTGGCCATCATTTAAGTAAAACAGTTTTAGAAAGCATTAATTACGATTTAAAGAATACCATTTTTTCTTACATTCCCAATACTGCAGAAGTTGCATTTTATGGGCTAGTAAAAGGTATGGAACAATACTTAAATAAAATTAAGGTTGAACGTATTTTAAGCTGGAAGGAAAAAGTACCAGCTGAGAAGTTGGAAGAAATGATTAACAGAAAAATTAGGCAAGAAAAAATTGCCATTAAAGATGTTAAGCTAAGAACTTTTATTACAGATGATGCCAATAGAGATGAAATGGTACAACACGTGTACGACATTACTTATGGTACTGTAAAAAGAGATGAAGATACCTTGGTGGTAATTGATGATAGTATTGTACGTGGTACAACTTTAAAGCAAAGTATTATTACTATGCTATCTAGATTGAAACCAAAAAAGATTATTGTGGTTTCATCGGCACCACAAATTCGTTATCCTGATTGTTATGGTATTGATATGAGTAAAATGGGCGATTTTATTGCATTTAAAGCTGCCATTGGTTTGCTAAAAGATACCAATCAAGAACATATTTTAACCGAAACTCTAGAGAAAATAAAAGAACTGCAAAACAACAACCAGTTACATACTGAAAACGTTGTACGCCAAATTTATAAACCATTTACTCCAGAAGAAATCTCTAATAAAATTGCTCAACTCATTACTCCTGCCAATGTTCAAATTCCAGTTGAAGTAATTTATCAAACCATTGAAGATTTACACGATAGTTGTCCAACCAATACAGGCGATTGGTATTTTACAGGGAATTATCCAACACCGGGTGGTAACAAAGTTTGCAACAAAGCATTCTTAAATTATATGGAAGGAAAAAATGTAAGGGGGTATTAAGAAACTAACATTGTATCATTCAATAAAAAAATCTTCAGCTTTTTAAAGCTGAAGATTTTTTTATTGTTACTTATGTTACTTTACAATTTTAAGAACAGTTGTTTCTCTATTTGCAAATCGTTTAACAACTGTAACATGTACAAACCTTTGGGCAATTGCTGTACCAAAATCGTTGTGTTACTTGTATTGGCTGCAACAAAAACAATTTGTACCAATTTGCCTTGTGCATTTACAATTTTTATGGTAGATTTTTTACTAGAAACTGCATGGGATATTGTAATACTATTACTTGCAGGGTTTGGATAAACTGAAATTCCTTTTTGTATAATATTGGATTGTAGCAAAACAATATGGCTGTATTTGTATGAACCATCTTGGTTTATCATTTTTAAACGATAATATGTTTTAGCAATCATTTTTTCAGCATCTACAAACTCATATTGATTGTTTACTTCATTTTTTGCCAATACAATTCCAACATTTTTAAAACGAATGCCATCTGTACTTTTTTCAACTACAAACTCTTTCATACTTAATTCATTGCTTGTATTCCAACTCAACAAAGCATTGTTATTGCTCAATTTTACTGAGAAATTCTGTAATACTAAGGGTAAGCTTACATCAGATGTTACACCATCAATTTTTACATTTTGGCTGGTAAAATATCTATTCCCACTTCCCACAATCCAAACATACATTCTAAGCTTTAGAGTTTGGTTTGGTTGAACATTTATAAACGTTGGTAAAACTGCTATTTGTTGGCCAGTAAGTGGTGTTGTACTTGTATTTAGCAAAACAACTGGAGTTCCGTCAACAGTTGCATCATAAGAACTTCCATTATAACTACAATTACCAATTGGAAATGATGTAGCAAAATTATCCAATGAATAATAAAGAGCCATTCTAGCAGTACCTGTTCCTCCACCTAAAGCTCCAAGCTCTATGGATGTTGCAGTAAAATGTTTACCATTAATTGGTGTTAAAGCATATTCAACATAAGTATCGCTATTGTAGCCAACTGGCAAATTAGAAGTTGTACCAACACGTTGCCAACTACCAACAGTTCCAAATGTGCTATTGTACTGAATACCCACTAGGTTTGAACCCAATGTTTGATCGGTTGCTGTAATACTTCCAATAACAGAAGCAGTTTGGTCTGTAGCCAATATCCATGTTGCACTTGCAGAATTACTTGGAACAACAATTGGTGGGGCAGCTTGTATATTGTTTAAATAGTTTTCTAAATTGGTATAGCCATTGGCAGCAAATAAACCTCTATCATTGGCATTGTTGGGGTTTAACGAATTTGCATTTTCCCAAGTATCCGGCATTCCGTCATGGTCTGTATCAGTTGGTGGTGTTGTAGTTGCCAAGTTAGGCCAGGCATTTACCGTTTGTGCATAAGGAGTTCCATGGGGATAACCTCCTTGCACATCAATAAATTTTCCTGTTCTATTTCTTACATCATTAATAATGCGTTGGTCCAATGTGTCTCTTACAGGAATAGTGCATCCAACATTTTTTAATACCGTGTCGTAAGCCTCCAATGCATTATCTGTGGTGGTTGGTAAATAACCAGGAATAAATGGGGTATATACTTTTGATTTAACTGTATCAGCAGCATTACCTCCCAACATATATGCACCAGACCAATTGTTATTGGTGTTGGTAGTAGAGCCATCTACATAATTTCCAGAAAGAAAATATTTGGCTAACGTAAAAGTGGCACTACTGTCAACATTTACAATTCTGTACTTTGTAGCAACACCAGTAGATGGGCCATACTTGTAATAATTGTTCACCAAATTGTACTGGCCACCTTCGCCACCATATACTGTATAAAGTCCCCAATTATAAATCACATTGTTTCTAAAGTCTGCACTTTCAATTGCTCCTACTGCATAATTTGAACTGCCTCCAAACCTTGGATTGCGGCTTTTGCAATGAGCAAACAAATTATGGTGAAATGTACCATGTAACGAACCCCAAATTCCTCCATAACCATGCTGTTCAAAATCTGCATCACCTGTTTCAAAATGATAGGAATAATTCAACGGTTCACTAATCATGTTCCATTGAAGGGTAAGGCTATCACCACGGTACATGGTTAATGCCTCATCATTGCTCCAACTAACAGAGCAATGGTCGATAATTATATTTTTATGCCCTGCATCGCCCAAAGCATCATCGCCACCACTGCCATCTAAAGGCATGCAGGCTGCTGTAAATGGAGCAACAGGAACGCCACATCCAGCAGGAGAGGTTTTCAATTGGTTCTTATCGCCAAGCCTAAAACGCATGTAACGAATTATGATATTGTCACCATTCATAACTACAGAATGATCTGCAATACAAATACCATCACCAGGAGCTGTTTGTCCTGCAATGGTGGTATTTTTAGGTACATTTAGTCTTGAATTAAGATGAATGGTTCCAGAAATCCTGAAAACGATTGTTCTGTAAGGATAAGTAGTAGTGGATTGGCTGCAAGCATAACGCAAACTGCCAACGGAGTTGACATCAGATAAATTCGTTACCTCAAAAACAGTAGTCATCACTGTTGAAGTTCCTCTTCCTCCACTTGTAAATTTTCCTGCACCCTCGGCACCCGGAAAAGCAATTTGCTGAGCAGTTACTGATTGAATTACACAAACAAGTACAACCAATAGTAAGTAAATTTTTTTCATATTATTCTAAATTGGCCTCGTTATATTTTATGCCAAATTAGTGCATAATTTTTTTTAGAGCTGCTTTCTATAAGTTTAATTGTGCAATCGTTATCAAAAATTGTTAGGATACTTTCAAAGCAAATTGAATGCTAAAGTTTCACAAAAACTTTTCTTGTTCAAATAAAAAATCCGCTTACCTTTGAATAGTTGCATAAACAACTATATGTCAAACAACCAATTTAAGAGAGGCGAATTATACAGCGTTATCAATGCTATGGCAGCTACTGCAATTGCACGTAGATTGCAAAAGCATTTTAGAAACGAAGGATTAGATATTACCATTGAACAATGGAGTATTTTATATCACCTATGGAAAGAAGATGGTTTAAGTCAGCAAGAATTGTGTAACAGAACTTTTAGAGATAAACCAAGTATTACCCGTTTATTAGACAATTTAGAAAAATTACAATTGGTAAAACGTATAGCAAGTAAAGAAGATAGAAGAATTAATTCTGTTTTTTTAACCGATGCTGCTTTACTGTTACAAGATGTTACAATTGCTCTTGCCAATCAAACAATGGATGAAGCTTTGGTAGGCGTTAGTAAAAATGAAATTGAAACAGTTAAAAATGTTTTACAAAGAGTGTATGATAATTTAACAACGTAATTAGTAAACAGTGAGAATTGTACATTCAACATGCACGGTTCCTCACTTGCCAATCAACAATATTAATTAATAAATATTTTGCCATGAGTATCACACAACAACAAACAGCATTAAAAGGTGGAGAATGGATTATTAAAGAAAGTAATTCGTTTGATACATTTATTCCAGAAGATTTTAATGAAGAACAACACATGGTAATGGACATGTGTCACCAGTTTTTAGAAACAGAAATTCATCCAATTATTGAAAGAATTGATCAACAAGAACAAGGATTAATGGCCTCGTTAATGGAAAAAGCTGGTGAGCAAGGTTTATTGTCTACTGCTTTTCCTGAAGAATTAGGCGGACTTGGAAAAGATTTTATTACCGCTACTGTTGTAAATGAAGGCTTGGGTGGTGGCTATAGTTTTAGTGTTGCAGTTGCTGCACATACTGGCATTGGAAGCTTACCCATTTTATATTTTGGTACAGAAGCACAAAAACAAAAATACATTCCAAAACTTGCAAGTGGCGAATGGAAAGGTGCTTATGGTTTAACAGAACCCAACAGTGGTAGCGATGCGTTGAGTGCTAAAACAACTGCTACTTTAAGTGAAGATGGAAAATACTATATTTTAAATGGACAAAAATGTTGGATTACCAATGGTGGCTTTGCAGATGTTTATACTGTTTTTGCAAAAATTGATGGCGATAAGTTTACAGGTTTTATTGTAGAACGTGGAATGGAAGGTTTTACTCAAGGTCCAGAAGAACATAAAATGGGCATCAAGGGTTCGTCTACTGTTCAATTATATTTTCAAGATTGTAAAATACCCGTTGAAAATTTATTAGGCGAAATTGGTAAAGGTCACATAATTGCTTTCAACATTTTAAATATTGGTCGTTTAAAATTGGGTGCTGCAACTTTAGGTGGTAGCAAAGGTGCTGCAACTACAAGTATACAGTATGCCAATACTAGAGAACAGTTTAAATTACCCATAGCAAAGTTTGGTGCAATTAAACATAAGTTGGCTGAAATGGCCATTCGTATTTGGGTGGGAGAAAGTGCTTTATATAGAACTGCAAAATGGATTGCCGATAAAGAACATGATTTACTTGCCGAAGGAAAACCATTTAATGAAGCATTGTTAGGTGCTGCCGAAGAGTTTGCAATTGAGTGTGCCATGCTAAAAGTTTTTGGCAGCGAAGTGTTAGATTATGTAGTTGATGAAGGTGTACAAATACATGGAGGAAACGGTTTTAGCGATGAATATTTAATTAGCAAAGCTTATAGAGATTCTCGTATCAATCGTATATACGAAGGCACCAATGAAATTAATCGTTTACTAACTGTGGATATGGTTTTAAAACGTGCCATGAAGGGTAAATTAGATTTAATGACACCTGCCATGAATGTGCAAAAAGAACTAATGAGCATTCCTGATTTTGGGAATGAAGACGAAGGTGTATTTGCAAAAGATATTAAATACATCAATAACTTTAAAAAAGCAATTTTAATGGTTGCTGGTGCAGCAGTGCAAAAGTTAATGATGAGTTTAGATAAAGAACAAGAAGTTTTGATGAATATTGCTGATATGTCTATTGAAACATATCATGCAGAAAGTGCTTTATTACGTGTAATGAAGTTGGTTGAAAAGCAAGGAGAAGCTGCAACTTCCATACAAATAGATATGATGCGTACTTATATGTACGATGCTGCAGATAAAATAAACAAAGCTGGTAAAGATGCATTGAATAGTTTTGCAGATGGCGATGAGTTGCGTATGATGCACATTGGCTTAAAACGTTTTACTAAAGTTGATCCTTTTAATAGTAAAGAAGCTAGAAGAAGAATTTGCAACAAAATGTTAGAAGCAAATAAATATTGCTACTAATTCTCAATATAAACACATGAGAAGGAATCCCGTTTTTTAACGGGATTTTTTATTTACCAAATTATACAGATATTGTATTCGTAACTTTAATTTTTTTTGAAAAAAGAATGTATGCACCCTACTAAGTATTTAAAATATTTTAATTTATTTTCTTTGTTTGATACCAAACGAACTAGAGATATTTTAAAAGTGAATCAAACCATTAATACACAACGTACCGATGCAACAACAGTTACTGTTGACGTATATGAATACACACCTGAAACTTTAGAGTTTCATCATTTTGAAAACATACAAGAAGCCTGCACTTTTGAAAAGAATACAAAAAATACTTGGATAAATATTGATGGAATTAGAAAAAACGATGTTGAATTAATTGCCAATCATTTTGAAATTCATCCATTGTTTGTAGAAGATATTTTAAGCATTGGTTCTCGCCCCAAAATGGATGAAACAGAAAACTATTTATTTTGTCAATTAAATATGTTGTACTTCAACGATAAAACTGGCGATGTTGAACAAGAACAAATAAGTATTCTACTGGGCAAAAATTTTGTTATCTCTTTTCAAGAAGATCCAACAAGAGATGTATTTAATGCCATTAGAGATAAACTTAAAATAACCAATAGCAAATTAAGACAAAGCTCTGCCGATTATTTATGCTATGCTTTAATTGATATGATTGTAGATCATTATTTTTTAGTAATGGAAAAGCTAGCGGAACGTATTGAATTGCTGGAAGAAAAAATTATTAGAAATAGCAATACCAGAACATTGGCAGAAATTAACGACTTTAGAAAAGAGTTAATTGTACTTAAAAGAAATGTTGTACCTGTAAGAGATTTAGTAAATGGTTTTATAAAAAGCGATAGTGCTTTGTTGCAAGAACGTACTACTAAATATTTTAAAGATGTATACGATCATATTTTACAAGCAAACGAATTTGCCGAAAACTATAGAGATATGATGATGAACTTGCAAGACCTTTATTTAAGCAATGTAAACTTAAAAATGAATGAAGTAATGAAGGTAATGGCAGTTGTAACTTGTTTACTTGCACCTGCAACAGTAATTGGTGGAATTTTTGGAATGAACTTCGATGTAATTCCAATTGCACATCAAAATTGGGGGTTTTACAGTACAGTAGGAATTATGGTTTTTATTCCGTTGGTAATGATTATTATTTTTAAAAGAAGAGGCTGGTTTTAAATAATTGCATTATACATCATACAATTTTATTTGCTTGTGCATGATATAAAACCATAAAGGTGGTATTAAACTCAAGATCATCATTCCAGGATAACCTGTTGGCATTTGTGGCGAATCGTTGTGATGTCTTAATAGCTGGTATTTACGAGATGCCATATAATGATGATCGCTATGTCTACTCAATTCAAACAACATCAATCTGCCAATAATATGATTACTGTTCCAACTATGATTGGGCATTGCTCTTTCATATTTGTCTCCTTCAAGTTGCTTTCGTTTCAACCCATAATGTTCAATATAATTTACAGTTTCTAAAAGTAAAATTCCATTAACTGCTGCTAACAAAAAATACATTGTTCCTTGTAATCCAAATAACAAAAAAATAAGCCCTACAAAACAAATTTGCAGCAATTGCAATTGAAGCATTTCGTTGTACAAACTAAACACAGGTTTTCCTTTTTTCTTAGTTTCGGCATTGGCAATTTTCCAAGCATTTACGTAAGTAAAAACAATCGTTCTACAATAAAACAAATACACCATTTCGCCTTTTCTTGCACTACTTGGATCGTTTAAAGTAGCAACATGTTTGTGATGTCCTTTATTGTGTTCTATAAAAAAATGAGTGTACAACGATGTTAGCAAAGAAATTTTAGCCAACGATTGTTCAAAAAAAGTAATTCTATGCCCCAACTCATGTGCTACATTTATACCAAATGTGCCACACAATAAACCCATGGTTAATACTCTTGCAACTATATCTAATCCACTTAAGTTAGACTGTTGCATTTGATACAAAAAGAAGAAAACTGTAGGTACTTGTAACAAAACAATGGTGTACAAAATATAGTCGTACAACTTATCTTTTTTAACCAAAACTTCTTCTGCTTCAGTTAAATTTTGTTCATTGGGTTGTATCAATAATTCTACCAATGGAATAAAAAGCCAAGCATAAATTATAGCCAACCAACAAAGCCAACCAGTTTTTGTAAATGCAATAAAAGCAAATGCATATATAATTAAAGGAGATAAATATTTATAAGCATTCGTTTTCATAATAACAGTTTAAAGCCAATGAAAGTTATTGTTTAGCAGTATCAAAACTACGATCTACTTTAAACTTAAAAGTGCCACGTTCTGCAGCAACCACTTTATAAATAATTTGACGTACACCAATTGTATTTTTCTTTTCGGTTGTGGCAGAATCGGCTGTATTGTATATAGGAAATTTACGTAGCAATCGACCGTTTAACAATCTAAATACATCGCCTCCATCGTAGCCAACTTTTAGTTTTTCATCGTCGGTTATATCAGGAAAAATAATGGGTAAAATACTTTTGTTATTGTCCGATGCTATTGCAAAAACAGTTCCCTTTCGTTTTTCAGCATCAGTAAAAATGTACAACAACAAATCCGGAAATCCATCATTGTTTACATCATCCACTTCTGCTGCCAATACTTTTCCTTTAACATCCAATTCAATATCGTTTCGGTTTTCTTCAAACCCTAAAAGTGAAATGGTTAATTGATTTTTATCAATGTTTTTATTATTGCAAACAACCTTATAACCCACTTTCCCAATTTTCATTGTACTATCGTACTTACCTTTTTGTGCATTTCCTTTCAAACAAAACAACCCAATGCACACCATAAAAAAACTATATTTCATATTGTATATTTCCTTGTTTATTGTACTTTAATAATGGAGAAAAAATCTTTCTGCTCTCCAAATGTAGCAATACCATTGGCATCAAAGCAAAGCCATTTTGCTTCTCTATCTATATAGCCATTTTCATTTAAAAAAACCCAACGCTTATTCACTTTATCTAACACATTGCCACCAATTGTAGTAACAATGCCATTGGGTTTATCTACTTCTAATACAATATCGCAATGAGAAATTGCAGTTGCAAAAATGGTGTTTAACGTATATTGTTTACCACTTCTGTTTTTACACAATAAATCGCCAGGCACAGGCCAAGCAACTTGTTTATCAGTTGTATTGTACGCCCAAAATGGATTAGAATAATTATTATTCAATCTATTATCATTGGCCCAAATAATATATTGAGCATGATTGGGTGCATATTTAAAATTGCTACCAATACCAGCAGTTTGCATACACCAACTTATAAATGCTGCACTCCAAGGATTTCTTTCTTGCCAAGCAAACTTTTTTATTTCTTTGGTAGAAGGATGAATATTAATGGCAGACCAATATGATTTTATTTTTTCAATGGCTGTATTATCAGTTTCTATTTTAATATTTGGATCAGTCCAAAAACAATATTCTTCTTGTATAATATTCAATAATTGTCTTTTGAAAAAATCAACATTCAACTTTTTCAATTTTTCATCTTCACCCATATTTGTAGAAGTGGTTAATTGGCTAACAGTTTTTATTTCCGGATTTGTTACACTTTTGGGCAATAGTGTATTATTATTCTGTTGGGCATTAACAGTATACACAGCAAAAAAAAGTATCAATATTAAATATTGTTTCATCTTTTTATTTTGTATGAGCATTAAATATACTATTCTCAATTAATTTATGCAAACATTGCATTGAATTGTATGAACAAACAAGCTGAGTAAAAACATTAACGAATACAACCATCAATCAATTCAATTAGCCCATACTTTTGTTAAAATAAATTTACGTTGAGCTTAAAAATACATACCAAAGATTTAGTTAAAACTTACAAAAACAGAACTGTTGTAAACCATGTTAGTATTAGTGTACAACAAGGAGAAATTGTAGGATTGTTGGGTCCAAATGGTGCAGGAAAAACTACCAGCTTTTATATGGTTGTTGGTTTAATTAAGCCAGATAAAGGCGATGTTTTTTTAAATGAAATTAATATTACCGAATTGCCCATGTACAAAAGGGCACAAATGGGTATTGGATATTTGCCACAAGAAGCAAGTGTTTTTAGAAAGCTAAGTGTTGAAGATAATATTATGGCAGTTTTAGAAATGACTAAATTGTCTAAAGCAGAAAGACAACAAAAATTAGAAAGTTTATTGGATGAGTTTAACCTGCATCATGTTCGTAAAAACAATGGAGATAGTTTAAGTGGTGGAGAAAGAAGAAGAACAGAAATTGCTAGAGCTTTAGCAGTAGATCCTAAATTTATTTTGTTAGATGAACCTTTTGCTGGCGTAGATCCTATTGCTGTAGAAGATATACAAAGTGTTGTTGCAAAATTAAAATTTAAAAACATTGGCATTTTAATTACCGATCACAATGTTAACGAAACATTGAGTATTTGCGATAGAGCATATTTACTAATTGATGGTAAAATTTTTCAACATGGAACAGCCGAAGAATTGGCAGAAAACGAACAAGTAAAACGTTTATACTTGGGTACAAACTTTGAATTAAAACGCAAAGATTGGATTATTGAAATGGGAATAAATAATAATTTGTAATTCGCTATTTTATTTATCCTACCAATTTAGTTGAATTTACTTTGCTCTTTCTCGTTATCATTCCTTATTTTGCTGCAATAACCTCCAAATGAAACTGCTTAGTCCTGCCATATCAAGACTTGCTAGAATACGTTATTGGCGTATTGAGCAATGGATTCATCATCCAATTGCAACCCAGCGAGATGTACTACAAGATTTAACCACACATGGACAGTTTACAGAAATTGGTAGAAAATACGGGTTGAATAATTTATTTAAAGTCCGAGATTTTAAAAAAGCAATTCCAATACATACTTACGATGATATAAAACCTTATGTAGAACGTTTAATGTTGGGCGAACAAAATTTACTTTGGAACACACCCGTAAATTGGTTTGCAAAAAGTAGTGGTACAACAAGTGAAAAAAGTAAATTTATTCCCATTACAGAAGAGAGCTTAAACAACTGCCATTTTCAAGGCAGTAAAGATGTATTGACTGCTTATTACAACGGAAAACCAGAGAGTGATTTATTAACAGGAAAAGGATTGTTAATTGGTGGAAGCCACGAAATAAATCAACTAAATGAAGAAGCACAATATGGCGATTTAAGTGCTGTATTGTTTCAAAATACACCTGTTTGGGTTAATTGGATTAGAACACCAGATTTAGCCACAGCTTTAATGAATGAATGGGATGCCAAAATTGAAGCCATTGCACAACAAACCATTCACGATGACGTAACCTCAATGTCGGGTGTACCAACTTGGACCTTGGTACTTTTAAAACGTATTTTAGAAATTACGGGTAAACAAACTATCAAAGAAGTTTGGCCAAACTTAGAATTGTATTTACATGGTGGTGTTTCTTTTACACCTTATAAAGAACAATTTAAACAACTGATAGGTGGCGATATTTCTTTTTTAAATGTGTACAATGCAAGTGAAGGTTTTTTTGCTGCACAAACCAGTTTTGAAGACGACGGGATGTTGTTGTTTTTAGATCATGGTATTTTTTATGAGTTTATGCCCATTGAAGAATATGGGCAACCCGAGCCAAGAACCATTGGGTTAAATGATGTTGAAATAGATAAAAATTATGCTTTGGTTATTTCAACCAATGGTGGTTTATGGAGATATTTGGTTGGCGACACAATTGCATTTACAGCTTTGCATCCTTTTAAAATAAAAGTAACTGGCAGGTTAAAACATTACATCAATGCATTTGGGGAAGAAATTATTGTTGACAATACCGATAAGGCAATTGCCATTGCTAGCCAAAAATGCAATGTTGTTGTAAACGATTATACAGCAGCACCCATTTATTTTAGCGAAAATAGCAATGGTGCACACGAATGGTTAATTGAGTTTGAACAGCCCCCCAATAAAATAGAAGAATTTACGTACGAGCTAGACTGTGCTTTAAAAAATATCAATAGCGATTATGAGGCCAAGCGATATAAAGACATTGCATTAAGAATGCCTGTGGTGCATGCTGTAAATAAATTGGTTTTTGCCAATTGGTTACGCAGCAAAGGTAAATTAGGTGGGCAACATAAAGTACCTCGTTTAAGCAATGAGAGAGCATATATTGATGAAATTAAAAAGTTTATGTAATGAACAATTCGAATGCCCCAATAAACTCTTGTAAAGGTTGTAACAATCAATTTTTTGGTAAATTTTGCAACAATTGTGGCGAAAAATTATATACACAAAACGATAAGAGTCTGTTGCATATTTTTGAAGAAGGATTTCATTTTATTACTCATTTTGAGGGTACTTTTTTTACAACATTAAAGACAATTTTTACAGCTCCTGGCAAACTTTCATTAGACTATTGTAATGGTATAAGAAAAAAATATTTTAAACCACTTTCATTCTTTTTATTGCTAGTAATTTTATACCTACTATTTCCTGTATTTGAAGGGCTAAATATGAAACTTAAATTTCATCAATCCCACAGATTCTATGGTGAGTTAGCAACTAATTTAATCAATAATCACTTGCAACTTTCAGGAATTTCAATGATTGATTTTGAAAAAATTTTTCATGCGAAAGCAGAAAAAGTTTCAAAATTTTTATTGTTCACCGTTATTCCGGCCATTGCATTTGTATCTTGGTTAATTAGTCGAAAAAAAAGGAAAATGTACTTTGATCATTTTATTTTTAGTACCGAAATATTTTCCTTTTTTATACTGTGGGGCTTTCTAATTGTTCCACTAATTCTTTGGTTGGCATCCTTAATTTTTAATGTTCGGCTTATACAAAATGAAGGGCAAACAGTTATCGTAATTTTAAGCACATTTATAGTGTATTTAATTTTTGCAATAAAAAAAATTTTTTGAATTTAAATTTTGGGTAAAAATTTTATACATTTTTTCCATTTTAACCATATTGATTTTATACCTTGAAAATGTTTATAAATTTCTTTTATTTATCATTGCCTTTTACTTGGCTAAATAATTTATTATGAAACTACTAGAAAATAAAACCTCCATTGTTACTGGTGCAGCTCGTGGAATCGGTGCTGCTATTGCAATTAAATTGGCTGAACATGGCAGCAATATTGCCTTTAGTTATGTTAGTGATAGCAGTGCAGAAAAAGCAGCAGCTTTAGTAAATCAATTAACTGCATTGGGTGTGCAAGCAAAAGCTTATAAAAGCAATGCTGGCGATTTTGCACAATCCGAAATTTTTGTAAATGATGTTTTAAAAGATTTTGGTGCTGTTGATGTTTGTGTAAACAATGCAGGTATTAGTAAAGATAATTTGTTGTTGAGAATGACTGCCGAACAATGGGATGACGTAATGGACATAAACTTGAAGAGTGTGTTTAATATGACCAAACAAATCATTCGCCCAATGATGAAGGCAAGACAAGGTTCTATCATTAACATGAGTTCTATTATTGGTATTCGTGGTAATGCTGGGCAAAGCAGTTATGCTGCAAGTAAAGCAGGTATTATTGGCTTTACAAAAAGTGTTGCACATGAATTGGGTAGCAGAAATATTCGTTGCAATGCCATTGCACCAGGTTTTATAGAAACCGATATGACCCATTATTTACAAGACGGAGATGCATCGGCCGAATTTTTAAAGAAAATTCCTTTAGGGCGTTTTGGTAAGGCTGAAGAAATTGCCAATACTACTTTATTCTTAGCAAGTGATATGAGCAGTTATATAACAGGTCAAGTTTTAAGTGCTTGTGGAGGATTAAATATTTAATTGAAAATATCAGTTATAAGAAGAGAGGTTGTTTTTACAACCTCTCTTCTTATTTGTAGTATATTTAAAATAAGAAATGTATTTCAGTAAACTTTTCAACTAACAAATTATGAGAATTGCAATCGGAATTTTATCGCTAATTATTACCCAGCTTTCTTTTGCACAAGATAGGGTTGCAATAATTGATAGTGTTGTAAACGATCTGTTTAAAAGTGAAAGGTTTAACGGAAATGTTTTAGTTGCCGAAAAAGGAAATGTACTGTATAATAAATCGTTTGGCAATGCCAACGAGAGCACAAAAGAGCTGCTCAACGAAAATTCGATTTTTGAGTTGGCTTCTGTTTCAAAACAATTTACAGCAATGGCAATTGTTATTCTTAAAGAAAAAGGCAAGCTGAGTTATGAAGATAAAATTTCAACATTTTTACCCCAATTATCTAACTATAAAAACGTTACAATTAAACATTTGCTCAACCATACGGGAGGGCTTCCAGATTATATGGACTTAATGGATAGCTTGTTTGATAAAAGTAAAATTGCAACGAATAAAGACATTGTTGATTTGTTTTCAAAGCACAATCCAAAAATATTATTTGAACCAAATACAAAATGGGAATATAGTAATACTGGCTACGCTTTTTTGGCTTCAATTATAGAAAAAGTATCGGGTACATCTTATGGAAATTATTTGCAAAAAGCAATTTTTAAACCACTCGAAATGAACAATACTTTTGTTTACACAAGAAGATTTGCTCCAAAAAAAATCAGCAATTATGCGTTTGGTTATATTTATTCAGACAGCCTAAAAAAATATATTTTACCCGATGAGCTTGAAGAAACCAAAATGGTTATTTGGCTAGATGGAATAGTTGGAGATGGAACTGTTAACTCAACTGTGAACGATTTATTAAAATGGGATAGAGCTTTGTATACAGAAAAGCTTGTATCAAGCGAAAGTAAAAAGGAAATTTTTAGTGCCGTAGAATTAAACAATAAATCAAAAAGAGATTATGGATTTGGCTGGGCTCTTTCAGATGATGAAACCTATGGCAAAATTGTTAACCATAGTGGCGGATGGCCAGGTTATAAAACATTTATAGAAAGGCATATTGATAACGATAAAACAATTATTGTTTTACAAAATCATGAGAGTGTTTCAACTACAAAATTGTTTGCATATTTAAGAAGCATTATTTACAACAAACCATTACCTGTAAAAAAAGAAAGAACTGAAATAAAGTTAACTAATGAACAACTTCAAAAGTTTGTAGGTGTTTTTGAAATTCAAGAATCTATGGAAGTTACTGTTTCTTTAAAATCGAATCAATTGTTTGTACAACTAACTGGTCAAAATGCATTCCCAGTATTTGCCGAAAGTGAGCTCTCGTTTTTCTTAAAAGTCGTAGATGCTCAAGTAGAGTTTCAATTAAATGATAAGCAAGAAGTAACATCATTGGTTCTGCTACAAGGAGGAAATAAAATAAAAGCAACTAAGAAAGAATAGCGTTGAGTTATAAAAAAGGGTTAGCCATGGTTTATGAAGACATAGATAAAAGCATAACATATAATGTTAGAACAAAAATTTTAAAATAATTTTTCCAAGTAGCTGTAATATTTAAACCCTACCAACTACCAATGAAAAAATTGTAAATTATGACAAACTCAACTGTAAACAACAAAAAAGATAATACGCAAATTGTTTCAAAAATTGGTTATGGGGCTTTTGTAATGTTGACTATTTACTTTTTAGCCACCCATCAAATAATGAGTGCAGCAAGTAATTTGGGTATTGCATTAATTTTTGATCCATTTAATCAACAACAAAAATGGAATGATAGACCATTATACCAAAGAGTATGGTTAATAGTACATGTTGCTTTGGTTTTTGGATTGTTTATTTATGGCTACTTGGTGAAGTAAAGAAGTCTAAAACTTATTTTGTTTCACTTGGCTCAACTAATTTCTTGTTAAATAAAATCATACAATATAAGTTTTGATAAGTATCTCCATCTTCTCCATGAACATCCCATTTTAATTCTATTCCAATGTACTTTTCTTTAGATAAATTCTTTTTAAAATAAGCATATCCTTGATTAGCATTATCATCAACTTCATTCTCAGGCTTTATATTTGGTTCACAAGATTGTATTAAAGTAACCAATTTTTTAAACATGGTTCTTGTAGCTTGCTTATTCTTAAACCTAAAGGCAATTCCCGTAATACTAAACCTATTTCCATCGCCATAAATTTGGTATTCAGTTGTATCAAAACCTTTAAACATTCTTTTAATCTTCAAATCTCCATCGGCTGTTGGCTGAAGATTTTTAAACTCAGCTTGTAATTCTTTAAACCAAAACTTCAATTCGTTACAATCGGTAACTCCTTTAGTTTTTGCAGGTTGTGCAAAAGAAAATTGACTTACCAAAACTAGAAGCAATACAAATAGTAGTTTTTTCATGCTTGTTTATTTTTGTAAAACTATTTCTTATCAACAACTATTTGCTACGTAAAATTGGGTATTTATTGAATAATTGCTTGTTCTAACGACTTTAAATAAGCAGTATCAATACTTGCACCAATACCTGGTGTATCATCAATTGTAACAACACCATTGGGTAAATAATGCAAGCCGTTTTCAATAGGGTCTTCTGCCATCATTAAAGGTGTATCTACATCAAAATGTACAATTGATGCGTTGCAAAATGCAAAATGCACAAAGGCTGTAGTTGCCAATCTGCTTTCCATAAAACTACCAATTTGTAATTTTATATTGTGGTTATTGCCAGCTGCTACAATTTGCAATGCATTAAAAATGCCTCCACTTTTTCCAAGTTTAATATTAAAATAATCGCAAGCTTGTAAAGTTGCCAATCGATTTGCGTCATGCTGTGTACAACAACTTTCATCAGCCATTATTTTTACTGGGCTAGCTTGTTTTACTTTAGATAATTCCATAAAATTCCAACGTGCAATGGGCTCTTCACAATGTTCAATATTATAAGGTTTCAATGCTTGTAAAGTTGCAATAGCTGTTGGTACAGTCCAACCTTGGTTGGCATCAATTCGCAAAGGCAACTCATTTCCAACAGCCAAACGAATGGCTTTAATTCTTGCAACATCAATTTCTGTAGATTGACCCAACTTAACTTTTATTGCAGGAAAACCAGCTTCTTTAAAACGCAAAGCATCGGCAGCCATTTTTTCTGGAGAACCAATACCAACAGTCATATCTGTTGTTATAATTTTATCTTTCCTTCCTCCTAAAAATTTATACAATGGCAATCCTTTATGTTGAGCAGCCAAATCGTACAGAGCCATATCAAAGGCACTTTTTATACTGTTGTTTCCATAAATAACTTTATCCATTGCAACAATACAATCTTCTATTTCTGTTGGATTTTTTCCAATTAATACTTTGGCTAAATATTGTGCAACTGCAAAACAAGTTTCTACACTTTCGCCATTAATGCTCATGTAAGGGCTACATTCTCCCCAACCTATAAGTTCTTCGTTGGTTTTAATTACAATTAACACATTGTCTGCATTAAATTGTGTACCTAAAGAAATTACAAAAGGTTCTTTTAAAGGGATTAATAGTTTATAAATTTCTATAGAAGTTATTTGCAACATGGGTTGTATTGAATTTTAAAATGTTTTATTGTTGGGGCTATCGTAAACTATCAGCAACAATTTGCATGTTTAATATTTGTTGCATAAATAATTTTGTTTCTCTTTCAACACCTTCAACATCTTTACTTTTTATAGGGCTTGCCAAAACATGGTTCTCTGTTAAGGGCATTGCTTTTTGAACTTTTTTATCTTTCGGAGTTGCCAATTGGTTAAACATTCTGTGCATTGCACTTACTTTAACTAAATCGTCTTGATGTTTTGCATCTTTATAATAATACAACAATAAAGTGGGCTGTCTAACATTTTTAAATGTTTTTGCATGCATCGCAGTTTCAATCATTTCTTGCAATTGAACAACTGCTTCTAAGCGATAAGGTTTGTTCCAGTATTGTTTATAAATGGGTCTTTCGTCTGAAGGATCATTGTAATAACTTCCTTTTACCAAACGTGCAATTTGTAATCCCCAATTGTTGTTTAATATCCATGCATTGGGGTCATTAATTTCTATGTTGGGAGAATATAATATTAAACCAGCAACATCATTAGGATAAGTAGCAGCCAACTGCAATGCCATTGAAGCACCTGTACTTGTACCCATTAATAGGACTTTGTTACCCAATTTTTTTCCAACTACAAAAGCTTCTTTGGCACTTTCCCAATATTTATCTACTGTTAGGCATTCTAACTGCTCTGCTGTATCTATTCCATGTTCAGCCAATCTGCTTAAAAATAAATTACAGCCAAACGCTTTAGCAATATTTCTATGTACTGGATTTCCTTCTTCTTGACTTGCAGAGAAACCATGTAAATACACAATCGAATATTCAGTTTTTTCTTTTATAGAATCGTTTGCCCAAATAATTCTTGCTTGATTGTTGGGTTTTATTTTATGTTTTGCCTCATTCACTTCAATAAAACTATCTAGCTTTTCTGTATTGGGTATTGGCCTAAAACCCAATCTGTACTTAGGCACAGCAGGGTTAGGACCAAAATAATATATTGTAAAAAGCATTGCAAAAACTACCACAACTTTTTGAAAACCCTTCATATAAAATTTTAGTTATAGAAGCTAAACTAAGTTTTTTTAAGTTGCTCATATTAAATTTTTCTCGCCCACAAAATCATTGCAATGAGTAATGGGTGAACAACCAATAATCTTAACCAGGCAGTTAAAGTGGTTACATAAAAAGAACCCAAATAAAAAGGTGCTTGTTCAATCATAAAAATATGAGCAGGTATAAAAGCCAGTAGCATAAGTATTAAACCATACCCAGCAATTGATCTTGATTTATTCCACAGCAATAAAATACCCAATATTATTTCTACGAAACCTGCTATTGCATTAAATATATGAGCATAGCTTTTTAAATATGGCGGAAAGAAAGGAACATAAAATAAAGGGTTTATAAAGTGGTAACTACCTGCCAAAACATATGCAAGCACCATTATATAAAGCATGATTTTTTTCATTTGATTGTGCTGGTATTATTCTTTTTGTTGCTTTAAACCTAAAACAAGTATAGTTCAATTTTAATTTTTTCTGCTTATTTATCTGTTTTTTGTACTTCTTTAGGGTGTTTACACAAGCTATTTAGCTTACAAAAACAAAAAAATAGGTAAAAAGCAAAGTCATTTTCCAGTATTCTATGTGTTAAATTCAGTATATACTGCTTGGCAAATGCACAAAATCATATTAAAACCTTACCTTCGCCGCCAGAAAAAAGCTGCCACTCTTTTTACTGAGAGATTTTGGCAGCATTTATTTTTAAACTAAATACTCCTCTGGAGTTCGTTAAAAGGTTTTATGGAAATACGCAACATTGCCATTATTGCACACGTAGATCATGGCAAAACAACTTTAGTGGACAGAATTTTACAAACCACTAAAGTATTTAGAGACAATCAGGAAACTGGTGAGTTAATAATGGATAGTAATGATCTTGAAAGAGAACGAGGTATTACCATTTTTAGTAAAAATGCTGCAGTAACTTATAACGGTATAAAAATTAATGTAATTGATACCCCGGGACATAGTGATTTTGGTGGTGAAGTAGAACGTGTATTAAAAATGGCAGATGGTGTAATTTTATTGGTTGATGCCTTTGAAGGACCAATGCCTCAAACTCGTTTTGTATTACAAAAAGCGTTGCATTTAAATTTACATCCAATTGTGGTTATTAATAAAGTTGATAAACCCAATTGTCGTCCTGATGAAGTGCATGATGCAGTTTTTGAATTATTTTTTAATCTAGATGCAACAGAAGAACAATTGAATTTCCCTACTTTTTATGGTAGTGGTAAAAATGGTTGGTTCAACGATAGTTTAACGCAAACAGAAGATATTCTTCCTTTAATGGATGGTATTTTAAAATATGTTCCTCAGCCAAAAGTTAATGAAGGTGCATTACAAATGCAAATTACTTCATTAGATTATTCATCTTTTTTAGGTCGTATTGCTATTGGTAAAGTAACAAGAGGTAGCATTAAAGAAAATCAACAAATTGCATTGGTTCAAGCCGATGGTTCAATTAAAAAGAGCCGTGTAAAAGAATTGTATGTGTTTGAAGGAATGGGTAAGCGTAAAGTACAAGAGGTTTTAAGTGGCGATTTATGTGCTGTTGTAGGATTGGAAGAATTTGGAATTGGTGATACAATTTGTGATACTGAAAACCCAGAAGGTTTACCAATTATTAGTGTTGATGAGCCTACTATGAGTATGACTTTCAGCATTAACAACTCACCATTTTTTGGTAAAGATGGCAAGTTTGTTACATCTCGTCACTTACGTGATAGATTGATGAAAGAAACTGAGAAAAACTTAGCCTTACGCATAGAAGATACGGATAGTGCTGATAGCTTCTTAGTATTTGGGCGTGGTATTTTGCACTTAGGCGTATTGGTAGAAACCATGCGTAGAGAAGGTTATGAATTAACAGTTGGTAACCCTCAAGTATTGGTAAAAGAGTTATTGGGCAAAAAACATGAGCCTTTTGAAATATTGGTGGTAGATGTTCCAAGTGAATTTAGTGGTAAAGTAATTGACCTTGTAACACAACGTAAAGGTGAAATGTTGGTAATGGAAAGTAAGGGTGATATGCAACATTTAGAGTTTGATATTCCTTCTCGTGGGTTAATTGGTTTACGTTCTCAAATGCTTACTGGTACTGCAGGTGAAGCTGTTATGGCCCATCGTTTTAATGAGTACAAACCTTGGAAAGGACCAATTCCTGGAAGAAGCAATGGTGTATTGGTTTCAAAGTTTGGTGGAGTAACAACTGCTTACTCAATTGATAAATTACAAGATAGAGGTAGATTTTTTATAGAGCCAACAGATGAAGTTTATGCAGGTCAAATTATTGCTGAGCACATTAAGCCAGGAGATTTGAATGTAAACGCTGTGGAAATGAAAAAATTAACCAATCACCGTGCTAGTGGAAGTGATGACAGTGTACGTATTACTCCAAAAATTCAAATGACTTTAGAAGAGTGTATGGAATATATTCAACAAGATGAGTGTATTGAAGTAACACCTAAAAACATTAGAATGCGTAAAACCGTTTTAGATGAAAACGATAGAAATAAATTAAGTAAAAGTATGAAAGCTGAAGTAGCTTAATTACTTTATATCACTTATAAAAAAATAGCCTGCAATTACAATTGCAGGCTATTTTTTTGTAACAATATTTGATTGCTATATTGTTAGATACCAAGCATAGGAATTTTGCAAATATTGAACGTAGATTCATGTTCTGTATGAAAAACACTATGCAATTTTTTTAGAGAAACAATTACTTTAGTTTACTTAAACCCTCTAAACAAGAAGCATCTGCTGGCCTGTTTAATAATGCTTTATTGAAAACCATTTTAGCATCGTTATTTTTTCCCATGTTTAAATAACTCCAACCCAACATGTGATTCCCATCGTAATCAAAAGGATAAAGGTTTACGATTTTTTCAAAATATTTGGCAGCTTGCTCATATTTTTTTCTGTTGTATTGTATTGTACCTGCCCAATAATTTGCAGTGTAATTTTGAGCATCTACTTTTAAAACGTCTTCATAGGTTTGTAATACTTTGTCCCAACTTTCTAATAAACTCAAAGGCTTTACCAAACCTAATTTAGCTTCAACGGCATACGGTTTTAATATTGTTGCCTTTTGATAAAAAGTTTGCGATTGAGTATAGTTTTTGTTCATGTAGTTTAACCAACCTAAACGCAAATTAATTTCATAACTATCGGCTTCATACACTTTATTTAAAATGGCAATTGCTTCTCCATACAACTTATTATACTCTTGCGTATAACTGTCTTTAAATGCCTTTTGAATTGTAGCATCACTTTGTGCAAATACACTACTACTAAAAAGTAAAATAGCTACTAATACGATTTGTTTTTTTAAAATTTCCATGATAAACCTCCTGTGATTGAATGTTGATTAAATGTTGTTGTTCTTTTATATAGCTCTCGTTGTTCGAAAGTGTAACCAAGTTGTGCAATGCACTTTTTATTAAGCGATAAATAGCCTGTAATCCCTCCTTTAAATTTATTGGCATCAATTGCATTGTATAAATAAAGTGCATCATTTTCTGCTAAATTTTTAAATATGCCTAAAGTGGTATTTCCTTCAACCCAAAAATTTTTTAAAATTTTTGTGCCAATAACTTGCTTGAAATTAGTACCAGATGTTTCATTTTGTCTTATATAAATAGTTGAAAAACCGTACACGTTTAAATTGCCCAAAGGGTATAAAGCCAATTGAATATTAAGTTGTTTAAATGCTGCATTGGTTACTGTTCCAAAAATTAGATCTCCTTGAAGGGTAAAATAATTTGAATTGTATTTTATGCCAAGCATACCCAAATGATTGTTATAAATTAAATTATTAAAAGGTGTATAAACAAAATGGTATACACCTTTTACTTGCCATTTTTTAGTTAGGTTTATTGTTAGTTTGTTATAGTATTCAAACTGGTTAATGGTTATGTTATTGCTATTAGACACAACATTGTTTAGCAATGGTTCTCTAATGGTTTGTTGATATGAAGCAACTGATTGTAACATGTGAACATTCCATCCAAAACGATTGCTTAAATCAACTCTTGCATAAGTTGGGTTTTCTCTTTCGTGAATATCTGTTTGTTTAACACTTAGCTCAACTCCAACTTCTGTAAATGCAATTTTTTTAAGTTGCTCTTTTTCTATTACTTCTTTCGATAGGTATTTTACATGAGCAGTTGCTAACTCTGTTTGGTTTAAATATTTTCTACTTAAATAAATGTAATAGTGAGCTGTACTATTATAAGAATCGTTTTTTAAAACCTGTTGGTATTGATTGATTGCTTCACTAAAATTATTCAACATAAAAGAGGCGTAACCCAAACGTAATCTCAGTATTGCAAAATCTTGTCCTTGAGCAATAGCTTGTTTACCATAAACCAATAACTCTTTCCAAGAGCTTTGTTCGTATAGAGTATAACTCTTTGTATTTACTTCATCATACGAGTAAGCATTTTGAGCTTGCATTTGTATGGCTAGTGAAACACAAACAAATAAAGCTATTGTTTTTAAATACTGCATGTTGCTTGTATAATTTGATTGTTGGTTTGTATAATAAAAGAACTTAGCTGCCCATTTTCAATGTTTACTGTAGCGGTTGATTGTTGTTTATTCTTACCAAATAATTCCAAAATTTTTACACTAGTGAAGGATATGTTGCCACTATTTAATAAACCATCATCTTGTTTTACTTCACTTTCAAAACGCATACGAATGAAAATAAAAAATGGTGCTAACACATCCTGCAACCATTTTACGATACTTACAGAAAAAACATTCACTGGGAAATAGTCTTTAACATTTATTTTACTTTGAGAGCTTAACAACACTTTATATGCAGCTTCATAAAAAGAAAAAAGCAAGGTGTTTTTCTTGCCAAAATAGTTGGTAAAATAAAATGCATTTCCATTATTAATAAAATAGGCAAAAGCATTTTGGCTTGCACAATACAAATAGGTTTCATTGTAAATGCTTGTGCAAACTTCCCATTCTTCTTCTTGAAATTTTTCGGCATTTACTTTTAAAACAAATCCTGGTTGAAAATTAAATGCATGTTGTAGTTGAATATTTGCATTTACATTGCTTACAAAACTGCCCTCTTTTGGTGTAGAAAAATTTTGTAAAGTTGTAATTCCATTTTCTCTTACAGTAAAATAAGCAATTGGATAAACCAATGTTTTAGAACCTACATAAGGTGTTGATTGAATCTGAAAATGCAAATGTGGTTCTGGAGAACGCCCAGAATTTCCAACATGAGCAACAATCTCCCCTTTCTTTACATAAGCACCTTTAAATACCTTAAATGAATGTTTTTTTAAGTGAGAAAGTTTTGAATATAAGCCATCTGCATGTTTAATAACAATGGTGTTTCCCCAGTTTTGTTGTGTGTTGTTTCCTCCAATTTCATTGTCATCTATATGATCAATAATTTCTTCTACAATACCGTCTGCAGGAGATAAAACTGGTTTATTATAGCAATAAAAATGCTCAGGTAAATTTCCAGGAAAGCGATATGTTTTCATTTCATTATCTAACACAACAAAATCTAAAGCTTTGCTCCAATCGCCTTTATGTGTCATTGATCCATCATAGCCTTGGCTTACCATCCACTCACCCATAAATGGCAATGCAATTGGATGATACACATTGTTCATTAATCTTTCTCTACCATTTATATAGCGATACAAATTTATTTCAGGGCTATAATATTGAATAGGTGTGAGTACCAATTTGCCATGTTTTTTTCTCATTTGCAACATGTACAAAAACAAGATTACGGTAATACAAAATGGTAATGAAAAAATTGGTACACCTACTTTAAACATTAAAGTACCAACGCTAGTTGCAATTAAATAAGCAATTGGTACCGAAATAAATAACCATAAAAAAGAACGCAAAGAAGGTATTAAATAAAACCCTCCCAATGCTATTGCTACCAACATAAAATTTGTTCCCATGTTGTAATAACTCATATCAATTTGATGAAAGCCACCCATTACAAATCCAAAGAAAATAGCAACTGCATAGCCAAATACCATGAGTATAAAAGCTATTCGAGAGTAAATGATTAACCCAATGGATAAAATAATTCCAGATGCAATATTTACTTGAAATAAAATAGCACTCATGCTTTTAAAAAAGCCAGCTACAATTTCTGGAATTGACCAATTTTCTATTTTTTGAATTGCATCAACCAAAGTATTTCCACCTAACGAATACATTTCATTGTACCAATAAATATGCCTGTGCGTTAAACCAATTCCAGTAAAACTTTTAGAAGCAAAAATTAATAATGATGTGCTAATGATAAATGCTAGTGATAAAGCTGGTAAACCTCTTTTATTTAAAATGGCATTTAATACAGTTGAAATAAACAATGTTAATACTGCACCAATTACTAGTAAAGAAGCAAATGCAGCACCAAATTCAAAATTAGTTCCAAAGCCCAATCCAAATAAAACTACACTATAAGTAAGTAATCCATTTTGCACTTGTTCTTTACCAAAGCCCAATGCCAATGCAGCCAAAATAGCTACAGTTACTGCAACTAAACTACTTGCCCCGGCAAAAGGAGAGAAAAAAGAAACTATTAAAATGAGTAATGCAAAGAATTTATTCTTAGAAAAAAACAACATGCCATAACTGTTTATTATGGCAATTGCTAAGTATTTAGTGAATGATATGATATTAGTTAATTTCAATTTCCATTTTTATTTAACTACAAAAGCTACTATGTTTTTTCATAAAGTATATAAAAAAATTAGTGAATTTTGTGCAGTTTCTTTGTGTGCTTTGTGGTAAAACTTACAAATTAATTGTTTTCAAATATTCAGGTAAAACTTCCATTTGCTCAATGTACTCTAATGTTTCGGCCTTTCTAATTAAATGTGTTTCTCCCTTTTCATCAATGAGTACTACATTGGGTCTCATTTGTATAAACTGCATCCATTGTGTCATATTATAAGCACCCACTTTATGTACAACAACGTGATCTCCTCTATTAAGTAATGGCATATTAATGCTACTTCTAACTACATCAATATTCATACACAATGGGCCATACAATACCATATCTTCTGTATGATGTGAAAAATCTTGTGCAGGACTCATTTTATGTTCGTACCAAAAGGCAGTGAATAAAATGTTCACTCCAAAATCCATGATAGTGGCTTTACGTCCATCACTCAATCTTTTATTTGCTAAAACTGTTCCTAGCAAATAACCAGCATCATCTATTAAGGCTCTTCCACTTTCTAGTATCAATAAAGGTAGTTCATCATTACTAAAACCAATAGTATATAAAGCGTTGGTAATAGCTTCTGCAAATTCATCAACACTAGGAATCATATCTGCTGCAGGCATATATGCCCCACGTAAATTATTGGCACTTGGCAACCCTCCTCCTAAATCTAAATATTGAATTATGGTGTTTAATTGTGTTTTAGCATTCCAAGCTAAGTCGCCCAATTTTCTTACTGCAATAGCATACGCTTCTGTGCTTAACATAAACGTTCCAATATGACAATGCAAACCTGTTAATTGCAATTTACCAGAAGCTACAATTTTGTTCATGGCACTCCAAGCCTGACCATTTTCATAATTAAATCCAAACCTATCCCACATAGGGTAAATGCCAGTATCCATGTTTACACGAATGGCTACACGAGGTTTTTTATTCAACGTATCTGCTAAGTCAACCAATTGATACAACTCTTCAAAATGATCTATATGAATTAATGAATCATTGTTAATTGCAAGTGTTAACTCTTCTGTTGATTTTTCTGGGCCATTAAAAATTATTTTATTGCCTGGCACACCATTGCCCAATGCTTTGTTGTATTCAAAGCCACTCACCACTTCGCCCCAACTACCTTCTTGGTGAAAAATTTTACAAACCGCATTGATGTAGTTGGTTTTATAACTCCATGCAAACTGCACCTTTGGATAACGTGTTTTAAATGCTCGAACTGCATTTTGATACGTTCTTCGAATGGTTCTTTCACTAATCACAAACACTGGCGAACCATATTGTTCAATTATACTTTTTACAGAAACACCATCAATTTGTTTTACTGCTTCGTACTCAGTACGAGTACCAAATTTGTTCATTAAACCTGCATTCATTTTTTGAATGTTTGGACTTTCGTATCTTAATTTTTGCATGGT
>ERZ724504.281-NODE-281-length-28736-cov-8.199331_pt1 | contig 28736 bp, 21 predicted proteins | sample MGYA00376037_ERZ724504 | MGnify/ENA primary metagenome ERZ724504 (study PRJEB28724, sample SAMN07190888) | wastewater metagenome | isolation source: influent of sewage treatment plant in Hong Hong | place: USA: Christiansburg, Virginia | collected 2016-03-01 ... | reverse complement strand
CCGGATTCGAGCACCTGGCCATTCACCAGCACGGTGATGGTGTCGGCCACGGCGAAGACGGCGTCCATGTCGTGTTCGACCAGCAGGATGGCCCGGTTCTCGCGCAGGCGCTTGAGCAGTTCGACCATCTGCGCCGATTCGTCCGAGCCCATGCCGGCCAGGGGTTCGTCGAGCAGCAGCACCTGGGCGTCGGTGGCCAGCACCATGGCGATCTCCAGCTGGCGCTGCTCGCCGTGGCTCATCTGGCCGGCGATGCGGTGTTCGCGACCGGCTAGGCCGGCCTCGGCAATGGCAGCGTGGGCGCGGGCCAGAGTGTCCGGGTCGCGCACGGCATCCCTGAAGATGCGCCAGGGCTGCTGGCGGCGCGACTGGGCGGCGAGGCGGCAGTTTTCGAGCACCGAGAACTTCGGAAAGATGTTGGTGCGCTGGTAGCTGCGCCCAATGCCGACCCGCGAACGCTGGTGGTTCGACAGCCCGGTGATGTCCTTGCCGCCGAGCAGGATGCGGCCTTCGCTGGGGGGCAGGTCGCCCGACAGCATGTTGATGCAGGTGGACTTGCCGGCGCCGTTGGGGCCGAGGAGGGCGTGCAGGGTGCCGCGCTCGAGGGTCAGGTTGACGTTGCTGTTGGCCGTGAGGCCGCCGAAGCGGCGGGTCAGCTTTTCAGCCACAAGAAGGGCTTCCCTCATTTTTCTTCTCCGGTCATGGCGCGCTTGAGGCGGGCGGGAATGGCCGACAGGCCGCCCGGCAGGAAGAGCACCGCGGCAACGATGGCCAGACCCATGGCCAGTTGCCAGTGCTTGGTCCAGGCGCCGAAGGCTTCCTGCATGGCGGTGAAGGCGAAGGCCCCGGCGATGGCACCTACCAGATTGCCCATGCCGCCGAGGATGACCATCAGGAGCACGTTGCCGGACTGGTGCCAGGCCAGCAGCTCCGGCGTGACGAAGCCGGACAGCACCGCGTACAGAAAGCCCGCTACCCCGGCCAGCGCACCGGCCAGCGTGAAGGCCGCCAGCTTGTAGTAGAAGGTGGCGTAGCCCAGCGACAGCATGCGGTGCTCGTTGCTGCGGATGCCGATCAGCACGCGGCCGAAGGGCGAGCGCAGCACCAGCTTGAGCACGCCATACACGGCCACCAGCGCGGCGACGATGAAGTAGTAGAGCTGGCCCGGTTCGTTGAGATCGAAAGGCGCCCAGCCGGCGATGGCGGCATCCGGCTTGAAGTTGATGTTCACCCCGTCGGAGCCGCCACCCAGGTTGGTGTCGTGGAACAGGAAGAACACCATCTGGGCAAAGGCCAGCGTCACCATGATGAAGTAGATGCCCTTGGTGCGCAGCACGAAGAGGCCGATGACGAAGGCCGCCAGACCGGCCGCGATGATGGCCGCCGGCAGGGCCAGCCACAGGCTCGCCGGGTCGTACTTGGGGGTGATCATCGCCACCGCGTAGGCGGCAATGCCGAAGTAGGCCGCGTGGCCGAAGCTGACCAGCCCGGTAAAGCCGACCAGCAGATCAAGGCTCATCGCGAAGATGGCCAGCACCAGGGTCTTGGCCACCAGCTCCACGTAAAAGTCGGAGCCGAAGGACGGGAAGGCCAGCAGGGCCGCCAGCAGCAGCGGCAAAATCAGGCGTTGGGAAGTCGGATTCATCGCTTCAGCCTTTCTTCAGGATGCCTTCGGGGCGCCACAGGAGCACCACGGCCATCACCAGGTAGACGATCAGGCCGGCAAAGTCGGGCAGCAGCACCTTGCCGAAGGTGTCGGCAAAACCGATGATCAGCGCAGCGATCAATGCGCCCCACACCGAGCCGATGCCGCCGATGACGACGATCACAAACGAGATGATCAGCACCTGGCTGCCCATGCCCGGAAACACCGATGAAATCGGCGCCGCCAGCATGCCGGCCAGCGCAGCGAGGGCCACGCCCAGGGCGAACACGGTGCGGTAGATGCGGTTGATGTCGATGCCCAGCGACTGGACCATGTCGCGGTCGTGGCTGCCGGCGCGGATCATCATGCCCAGCCGGGTGCGCTGGATCAGCCAGTACAGGCCAATGGCCAGCACGATGCACACTGCCGAGATGACCAGCCGGTACACCGGGTAGCTGAGGGTGTCGTTGAGCGGGATCGAGGCGGCGAAGATCTCCGGCACCGGAATGCCGTGCACGTCGTCGCCGAGCAGCAGGCTGCGCACTTCTTCAAAGATCAGGATCAGCCCGTAGGTGAGCAGCACTTGTTCCAGGTGGTCGCGCTTGTAGAGGTGGGCGAAGAGCAGGGCTTCGAGTGCCGCGCCAAAGGCCAGGGCCAGCGGAATGCCGAGCAGGATGGCGACGAAGAAGTTGCCGGTCAGGCTGGTCAGCGCGAAGGCCAGGTAGGCCCCGATCATGTAGAAGCTGCCGTGGGCCAGGTTGATGATGCCCATGATGCCGAACACGAGGGTCAGGCCGCTGGCTACCAGGAATAGCAGCAGGCCGTACTGCAGCGCGTTGAGCGACTGGATCAGGAAGGAATAAAAGTCCATGCGAGTCCCCCTCCCGGCACCCGCGAGGGGTGCCAGGATCGGTTTTGACGACGGGATTACAGAGGTGCCGGAGCGGCTGCCCGGGGCTTACAGCTTGCAGCCGCGGGCCGGGTCGGCGAGGGACTTCTCGGGGGTGTCGATGACCTTGTTCTCGCGGCCTTCAACCTTGCGCAGGTAGATGTTCTGCACCGGGTTGTGGGCCTTCGAGAAGGTGAAGGGGCCGCGCGGGCTGTCGATCTTGGCGGTTTCCATGGCCTTGATCAGTTCGGCGCGTTTGCTGGTGTCGCCCTTGACCGCCGTGAGGCCGACGTTGAAGGCCTGGGCGGCGTCGTAACCCTGGACGGCGTAGACATCCGGCTGGGCCTTGTAGCTCTTGGCGTAGTTGAGGCGGAAGGCGTTGTTCCTGGCGCTGTCGAGGCCGTCACCGTAGTGCAGGGTGGTCAACAGGCCCTGGCTGGCTTCGCCCATGGCGTCGATGGTGCCGTCGGTGAGAAAGCCCGAGGCGTACAGCGGGATGGAGTTCTTGAGGCCCGCCGCGGCATAGTCCTTGGCGAACTTGGCGGCACCGCCGCCGGCGAAGAAGACGTACACCGCGTCCGGCTTGAGGGCGGCGATCTCGGTCAGGAAGGGCTGGAATTCGACGTTGGGGAAGGGCAGGGTCATGTCCTTCAGCACCTTGCCACCGCCCTTTTCGAAGGCTTCCTTGAAACCATCGACGGCCTGCTGGCCGCCGGCGTATTTCCACGTCAGCGTGACGACCTTCTTGTGGCCCTTGGCGGCCATCACCTTGCCCATGGCGTAGGAAGGTTGCCACATGCTGAAGGAGGTGCGGAACAGGTTGGCGTCGCATAGGGGGCCGGTGAGTTCGTCGGCGCCGGCATTGGGGACGATCATCAGGGTCTTGTTTTCGCGGGCGACCTTGGACATGGCCAGCGCCACGCCGGAGTGCACGGTGCCGACCAGCACGTCCACGTTGTCGCGCTTGACCAGCTTCTTGGCGTTTTCGGTGGCCTTGGCGGGGTCGGACTCGTCATCGACCACGAAATACTCCACCTCGCGGCCGCCCAGCTTGCCGCCGTTTTCGCTGACGAACTGCTTGAAGCCGTTGGTGATGGCGTTGCCCAGCGAGGCGTAGGTGCCGGTGTAGGGCAGCATCAGGCCGACCTTGACCTTCTCTTGCGCGTGGGCGAGGCCGGCGGCGCCAAGGGCTGCGGCGGCGAGCAGTACGTGGCGGGTGAAACCTTTGAGTGTGGTTTTCATCTTTGTCTCCTCCTTGTTATGGGTACTACCAGGCGCTGCCGCGGTTGGCGGCAAAGGCGGTGTTGATGATCTGCCAGTCATCAAGGGTCAGGCTCTTCTCGGCCCGTGGAATGACCAGGTTTTCTTCCTTGCCCATGTGGTCCCAGGTGAATTCGGCATAGGCCGAGAGCGCCTGGTCGAAAGCCTCGAAGCTGCCGCCGTCGCGCCAGGCGCCGAGCTTGCGGCGCAGGGCTTCGAGGAGCTCGCCGCCTTCTTCGTGCTGGGCTTCGAGCACGTCGAGGATGGTGGCGGCTTCCGGGTCGCGCTGGCGCAGCAGGCGGAACAGGTATTCGTTTTCCTTGGGGTGATGGACTTTCTCGGGCACCGCTTCGATGTAATCGAACATGGCGGCGAAAAGGGCGAAATCAGCCTCTTCGGTGCCGGCGCGAACCCTGGCGATGTGGTCGAGCAGGCCCTTGAGGACGGAGGCGATGGAGCGGTGCTCGTCGCGGATGATGGTGATGGCGTTGTGCATGGTGTCTGGTCCCTGGGTTGCGGGGCGGGCTCAGGCGCTGCGCGCGCGCAGCTTGAAGCGCTGGATCTTGCCGGTGGCGGTCTTCGGCAACTCGGCGACGAACTCGAACCAGCGCGGGTACTTGTAGGGGGCGAGGCAGCCCTTGACGTGGGCCTTGAGCTCGGCGGCCAGCTCGGGCGTGGCGTCGATGCCGGGCTTGAGCACGATGTAGGCGATCGGCTTGATCAGCTTGTCGTCGTCTTCCTTGCCCACCACGGCGGCTTCGAGCACGGCTTCGTGGCCGATGAGGGCGGATTCGACCTCGATGGGCGACACGTAGATGCCGCTGACCTTGAGCATGTCGTCGCTGCGGCCGGCGTACACGTAGTAGCCGTCGGCGTCCTGGTGGTACTTGTCGCCGCTGCGGGTCCACCCGCCGAGGAAGGTGTTGCGGGTCTTCTCGCGGTTGTTCCAGTAATAGGCCGCGCTGCTCGGGCCGGCGATGTGCAGCTCGCCGGCTTCGCCCGGGGCGACGGGCTTGCCGTCCTCGTCCACCAGACGCACGTCGTAGCCCGGCACCGGCTTGCCGGTGGTGCCGTAGCGCACGTCGCCAAGGCGGTTGGACAGGAATATGTGGAGCATTTCGGTGGAGCCGATGCCGTCCAGGATGTCGGTGCCGAAGTGGCGGGCCCAGCGCTTGCCGATTTCCTCCGGCAGGGCTTCACCGGCCGAGGCACAGCGACGCAGCGGGAGTTCATCGCGGCTTGGCAGATCGGGGCTGGCCAGCATGGAAGCGTAGAGGGTCGGCACGCCGTAGAAGATGGTCGGCTTGTGCTTCCGGAGGCGGGCGAAGACGGCGTCCGGGGTCGGCCGTTCGGCCATCAGCACGGCGGTGGCGCCGACCGCCATCGGAAAAGTCAGGCCGTTGCCCAGGCCGTAGGCGAAGAACAGCTTGGCGGCGGAAAACACCACATCGCTCTCTTCGATGCCGAGGATCGGGCGGGCATACAGTTCGGCGGTCTGGATCAGGCTGGCGTGCACGTGCACGGTGCCCTTCGGCGCGCCGGTGGAGCCGGAGGAATACAGCCAGAAACACGGCGCGTCGGCAGACGTTTCGACGGTGCTGAAGTCGTCTGAGGCGTAGGTGAGCAGCGCGGCGAGGGAGTCGTCGCCACGGCCGCCGGCAACGATGATGCGCTCGAGCGTCGGCACCTTGCCGAGCAGGGGCGCGAACAAGGGCAGCAGGGCGCCCGATACCACCGCCACACGGGCGCCGCTGTCGGTGAGCATGTATTCGTAGTCGCCCTGGGTGAGCAGGGTGTTGACCGCAATGGGCACCACGCCGGCACGGATGGCGCCGAGGAAGACCGTCGGGAAGTCGATGGTGTCGTGGACGCACATCAGCACGCGCTGCTCGGGCAGCACGCCGAGCTTGCCGAGGGCATTGGCAAAGCGCGCCGAGCGGCGGGCCACGTCGGCGTAGGTGTAGGTGCCGTTGTCGTCGATGAAGGCGGGCTTGTCGGCCCGGCCGGCCTGCAGGTTGCGCGCGATGAGATCGTGCGCGGCGTTGTAGCAGCGCGGAATCTCGATCAACGGCGGGCTCACCGAGTGATCGGCGGTGGAAAGTTCCGGCATCGTGTCTCCTCTGTTTTATGTACTGCTATGCCGTGCTTACAAGGTGCGGTGCGTCTTTCCCTGTGGGTCGGACTTCAGTCCGACTCTGCTCGCTGAAGCCGTGTCGTCGGCCTGAAGTCCGACCCACGAGGGAAGCGATGTTCAGCTCTTCGTGAACGTGATCTGTCCCTCCGGCAGCAGATACAGCACATAGGCGCGGCCGTGGCTGACCGTCGGGCAGTGGGCGCTGCCGGGGCCGTACACCAGCCAGCCAGCCGGTGCGCCGTCGAAACGGGCGTCGCCTTCCAGCGGCATGATCAGGTCCACTTCACCGAGCGGGTGGACGTGGTGCGGGCCGGCCAGGTTTTCCATGTCCACGACATCGATGCTGTAGCCGTGGGTAGCCGGAGTCGGCTTGGCGATGCGGCCGTACCTGACGCCGCCGCCCTCGTGCTTGCACAGCCAGCCTTCCGCCACGCCGACCTTGCAGGCGCTGACGATATCGGCAAACAGCGGCCCGCTGGCCGGGAAGGTTTCGTTCAGGAAGGCTTCGAGCTGCTTGTCCACCGGCTTGCCGGCAATGGCGGCAGTCACAGTGGAAACGAGTTCGACAAAGGCTTGGGGATTCACGGGTGTCTCTCCTGGATAAGTCGGGGGGTCAGGCCGTCAGCAGGGCAGCGTCGGCGGCATTCGTCGACAGCTGGGCCAGCAGGGACGGGTCGCCCTGTACCACGAAGCGCCGGTGGTACATCAGCAGCGCACGCAGGCCGCCCAGTTCCTCGCCACCGCCGGCGCGGCCGGGGCCGCCGTGGAGGCAGGTCGGCATCACGTTGCCGTGGCCGGTGTGCTGGTTGCCGATGCTGCCATTCACCACCAGGATGCGGCCGTGCAGATCGCCAATGGCCGGTACCAGTTCGCCCAGGAAGGCGCTGTCGGCGGAATACACCGAAGCCACCAGCGAACCCTTGCCGCGGCGGGCGATGGCGATGGCATCCATGGTGTCGGTGTAGGGAATCAGCGTGGCGACGGGGCCGAAGACTTCGGTGTCGTGCACCTTCTTCGCGGCCAGGCCGGCGGCGCAGTAAAGCAGCGTGGGCGGCACGAATGCGGCGACGGCCGGATCGGCATCCACCGGGGTGAAGGCGGCCGGATCGCCACCGAAGATCACTTCACATTCTTCCTTCAGCACCGCGATGCCTGCGAAGGCGGCGGCCTGCTGGGCCTTGCTGACCAGCGGACCCATGCGCACGCCTTCGCTGCGCGGGTTGCCGACGCTGATCTTCGAGAGCTTGGCGGCAATGGCTTCGCCAAGGGCGCGCACAGTGCTTGCCGGCGCCAGGATGCGGCGGATGGCGGTGCACTTCTGGCCGGCCTTGACGGTCATTTCACGGACGACTTCCTTGACCATCAAGTCGAACTCGGCACTGCCGGGGGCAGCGTCGGGTCCGAGGATGGCGGAATTGACGCTGTCGGCCTCGATATTGACGCGAATTGAGGCGGCGACGACGCTCGGATGGGTGCGCATGCGTCGGGCGGTGTCGGCCGAGCCGGTGAACGACAGAACGTCGGTTTCGGCGACGTGGTCGAGGAGGTCGCGGGCGCCGCCGCAGACAATCGACAAGGCACCGTCGGGGAGCAGGCCGGCGTTCACCACGTCTTCAACCATGCGCTGGGTCAGCCAGGCGGTGGGGGTGGCGGGCTTGACCAGCACCGGCATGCCCGACAGAAAGGCCGGGGCTGCTTTCTCCCACAGGCCCCAGGCCGGAAAGTTGAAGGCGTTGATGAAGATCGCCACGCCGGTTTGCGGCAGCAGGAAGTGCTGGCCCTGGAAAATGTCGGTCTTGGCCAGCGGCACCGGCGCGCCGTCGTTCAGGTGGCGGGCGTCGCCCAGGGCGCGGGCGGCGCGGGCATAGCTCTTGAGGGTGAAGATCGCCCCATCCACGTCGGCGCTGGCGTCGGACTCGCTGGCACCCAGGTTGCGCAGGGAAATATCCAGGTAGTCGGCGCGCTTGCTTTGCAACAGCTCGGCGATCTTGCCGAGGAGGGCGCCGCGCTCGGCGTAGCTCAGGGCGCGCAGGGCCGGGCCGCCGGTCTGGCGCGCAAAGTCGAGGGCGGCGCCCAGGTCGAGGCCGTCGGCCGACACGCTGACCAGCGCTTCACCGGTAACCGGATCGAAAAGGGTCTGGCCTTCGCCGGCACCCGTTTGCCAGCTGGCGCTGAGATAGTTTGCGAGTTTCACCTTGTCTCCAGGGATTGTTCTGCTTGTATGTATATGGGGCGAGCGTTACAGGAACTTTGCTTCCTGTTGGTGCCGGCTCTTGGTGAGATAGAATACACCCGAGGTTTGGTCAGTCAAGCACTTTAGTGCATGTTGTTTTTCGGTTTACGGTTCTTTACTGCTGCTTTTTCTGGACAAACGTAGATATGAAGCCGCTTCAGGCTAGTAAACATGCTTTTTAGTGCAGTCTGTAATTTCATAAAATGAGATATACCGCTTGACATCGATATTTGTGTTGCACTATTGTTCATCTAACGGACGCAGTCTGCTGCGCATCGGTGAGTGTAATGAGTGACATCGAAGCATCCGGAGAACCGGTTGAAGTGCCGGCAAGTGGAGAAACAGCGCAGGTGGGAGATGCGGAATTTCTCCAGGCGCTGGGCCGGCGGGTCAGGGAAGTGCGGGACCGGCGGGGTGTGACCCGCAAGCTGGTGGCCCGGGAGGCGGAAGTATCCGAACGCCACCTGGCCCATCTGGAAGGCGGCGAGGGGAATGTGTCGATCGTGCTGCTACGGCGCATTGCCCAGGCCCTGAACGTGTCGCTGGTGGATTTGCTGGCACCGGACGCGGAGGACACGGTGGAAAAACGCCTGATCCGCCGCTTCCTGGAACGGCTGCCCCAGCACCGGCTGGAAGAAGTGGTGTTTCGCCTGATGCGGGATTTCGGGCACGAGGAGTCGGTACGGCGCAAGCGCATTGCCCTCATCGGGCTGCGTGGCGCAGGCAAATCGACACTCGGGGCGCGGCTGGCCAGTGAGTTGGGCGTGCCGTTTGTGGAACTGGCCCGGGAGGTGGAACGGGAAACCGGCATGCCGGTGAGCGAGATGTTGTCGCTCTATGGACAGTCGGGTTACCGGCGGATCGAGAAGCGCACGCTGGAGCGGGTCTTGAAGGCCAATGACCGGATGGTCATCTCCACGGGCGGCGGCATCGTCTCGCAGCAGGAGACTTTCGATTGCCTGCTGGGAAGCTGCTTCACGGTGTGGGTGAGGGCCCAGCCGGAGGAACACATGGCCCGCGTGGTGGCCCAGGGCGATTTGCGCCCGATGGCCGGCAACGACGAGGCGATGGAAGATCTCAAGCGCATCCTCGATGCGCGGGAGCCGATGTACGGCAAGGCGGACGCGGTGGTGGATACCTCTGGCGAAACCGTCGAGCAGAGTTACGTGAAACTAAAACATTTGTTATCGGGCTGAAGCCCGGCAGGAGGAGACAACGTGGAAGCTGTAGCTATCAAGAAGGAAGCAGTCGCCGTCGAGCGTGTGGATTACCAGGTCGACCCGTCCAGTTACAAGCACTGGCGGGTTGGCTTCGACGGCCCGGTCGCCACGGTGACCCTCGATATCAATGAAGACGGCGGCATTCGCCCCGGCTACAAGCTGAAGCTCAACTCCTACGACCTGGGCGTGGATATCGAATTCCACGATGTGCTCCAGCGCTTGCGCTTCGAGCATCCGGAAGTGCGCACGGTGGTGATCACGTCCGGCAAGCAGAAGATCTTCTGCTCCGGCGCCAACATCTACATGCTGGGTCTTTCGACCCACGCCTGGAAGGTCAACTTCTGCAAGTTCACCAATGAAACCCGCAACGGCATCGAGGATTCCAGCCAGTACTCCGGCCTGAAGTTCATTGCCGCCTGCAACGGCACCACCGCCGGCGGCGGCTACGAGATGGCCCTGGCCTGCGACGAAATCGCCCTGGTGGATGACCGCAATTCGTCCGTCAGCCTGCCCGAAGTGCCGCTGCTGGGCGTGCTGCCCGGCACCGGCGGCCTGACCCGCGTGACCGACAAGCGCAAGGTGCGCCGCGATCATGCCGACATCTTCTGCACCATCTCCGAAGGCGTGCGCGGCCCGCGTGCCGTGGAATGGCGTCTGGTCGATGCGGTGGTCAAGCAGCAGCAGTTCGCCGAGCACATCCGCACCCGTGCCCTTGAACTGGCCAAGCTGAGTGACCGCCCCGAAGGCGGCAAGGGCGTGGTCCTGACCCCGCTCAAGCGCGTCATCGACGACGCCGGCTACCACTATGAATTCGTCGATACGCAGATCGACGCCGCCGCCCGCACCGTGACCCTCACGGTCAAGGCGCCGGCTGCGGTCACCGCCCGCAACGTGGATGAAATCCTCGCCCAGGGCACTGCCTGGTGGCCGCTGCAGATGGTCCGCGAACTCGACGACGCCATCCTCAACCTGCGCACCAACCACCTCGACGTGGGCCTGTGGATCCTCAAGACCGAGGGCAACCCGCAAATCGTGCTCGACAGCGATGCGGTGCTCGACGCCCACAAGGACAACTGGTTCGTTCGCGAAACCATCGGCATGCTGCGCCGCACCCTGTCGCGCATCGACGTCAGTTCGCGCAGCCTCTACGCGCAGATCGAGCCGGGCTCGTGCTTTGCCGGCACGCTGCTGGAAATCGCCCTGGCGGCCGACCGCTCGTGGATGCTCGACACCACCGATGGCTCCGGCGTGAATACCGTCGGTCTGTCAGCGATGAACTTCGGCCCTTACCCGATGGCCAATGGCCTGACCCGCATCGACTCCCGCTTCTACAAGGAAGAGGCACCGATTGCTGCCATCAAGGCTGCCACCGGCAAACTCCTCAACCCCGCCGAGGCCCTGGCGCTGGGTCTCATCACCGCCGCCCCCGACGAACTCGACTACGCCGATGAAGTGCGTATTGCCATCGAAGAGCGGGCTGCCCTGTCGCCCGACGCGCTCACCGGCCTCGAGGCCAACCTGCGCTTCGGCATCTACGAGTCGATGAACACCCGCGTGTTCGGTCGCCTGTCGGCCTGGCAGAACTGGATCTTCAACCGCCCCAACGCGGTTGGCCCGAATGGCGCGCTGAAGCTCTTCGGCAGCGGCAAGCGCGCCCAGTTCGACTGGAGCCGCGTCTGACGCGCATCCCTCACTGAATTCCTGACCCGACCGCGCGGCAAGCCGTCCCCTTGCCGTTGCACCCGGCGCCTTGGCGCGGCGGGCAGGCCCTTGGCAGAAAACGAGCTCGAGTACCCGGCAGGGACTCGCTCGCCCAAAAATCCGGAGAAGACACCATGGCAATCGATTACAGCGAACGCATCCCGAACAACGTTGACCTGTCGAACAACAAGACCCTGCAGCGCGCCCTCGAAAACTGGCAGCCGGCATTCCTGGACTGGTGGGGCGACATGGGCCCGGAAGGCTCCCCCAACTACGACGTGTACCTGCGTACCGCCGTCAGCGTCGACCCGACCGGCTGGGCCCATTTTGATCACGTCAAGATGCCCGACTACCGCTGGGGCATCTTCCTGACCCCGCAGGAACAGAACAAGAAGATCACCTTCGGCGACCACAAGGGCGACGACGTGTGGCAGGAAGTGCCGGGCGAATACCGTTCGACCCTGCGCCGCATCATCGTCACCCAGGGCGACACCGAGCCGGCCTCCGTCGAGCAGCAGCGTCACCTGGGCCTGACCGCCCCGTCCCTGTACGACCTGCGCAACCTGTTCCAGGTGAACGTCGAAGAAGGCCGCCACCTGTGGGCCATGGTTTACCTGCTCCACGCCCACTTCGGCCGCGACGGCCGCGAAGAAGGCGAGGCGCTGCTCGAGCGTCGTTCCGGCGATGCGGACAACCCGCGCATCCTGACCGCCTTCAACGAGCAGACGCCCGACTGGCTGTCCTTCTTCATGTTCACCTTCTTCACCGACCGGGACGGCAAGTACCAGCTGGCTTCCCTGGCCGAATCGGCCTTCGACCCGCTGGCCCGGACCTGCAAGTTCATGCTCACCGAAGAAGCGCATCACCTCTTCGTGGGCGAACAGGGCGTCGGCCGCGCCATCCAGCGCACCTGCGAAGTGATGAACGAGCTGAAGACCGACGACGTGGCCCGCCTGCGTGCGGCTGGCGTCATCGACCTGCCGACGCTGCAGAAGTACATGAACTTCCACTTTAGCGTGACCAGCGATCTGTACGGTTCCGAAATCTCGTCCAACGCCGCCACGTACTACACCACCGGCCTGAAGGGGCGTTTCGAGGAAACCAAGCTCGACGACGACCACAAGCTCGACAACAACGAGTACGAAGTGATGGACGTGGCCGGCGACAAGATCCTGAGCCGCCACGTGGCCGCCCTCAGCGCCCTCAACGAGCGTCTGCGCGACGACTGGATCACCGACGTGCAGGCCGGCATGGACCGCTGGAACCGCATCGTTGCCAAGACCGGCGTCAACTTCAAGTTCACGCTGCCGCACAAGGGCTTCCACCGCAAGATCGGCATGTTCGCCGACGTGCATGTGGCCCCGGACGGCCGCTTGATCTCCGAAGCTGAATGGACCCACCAGCACCAGAACTGGCTGCCCACCGCCGACGACCGCCTGTACGTGCATTCGCTGATGGGCCGCGTTGTCGAGCCGGACAAGTTCGCCGGCTGGATCGCGCCCCCGAGCCGCGGCATCAACAACCAGCCGGTCAATTTCGACTACGTCCGCTTCAACTAAGCCGCATTCCCTGTGGGTCGGACTTCAGTCCGACTCGACGCGCCGACCCGCAGGATTTACACCCGAGGAAGAGACCATGAACGCGCCCCAAGAGCACGACATTGCCCGGCAACACCTGATCGATCCGGAAATCTGCATTCGCTGCAACACCTGCGAAGAGATGTGCCCGGTCGATGCGATCACCCACGATTCCCGCAACTACGTCGTCAAGTTCGACGTGTGCAACTGGTGCAACGCCTGCATCGGGCCGTGCCCGACCGGCGCCATCGACAGCATCCGCAACGTGCTGCGCGCCCAGCCCTTCAGCGTTGAAGAGCAGTTGACCTGGGACGTGCTGCCCGACACCAGCGAGCTGGACAGCATGCCGGTGTCGGCCGCGCCGTCGCCCGCCGGTTCTGAAACCCCGGCCGAAGTGCAGCAGATCACCGACGTCGCCACCGCCGGCCACGGTGGCCCGGCCCTCGCGCCCTGGTCGGCCTCGCATCCGTACGTGAACCTCTACAGCGCCAAGAACCCGGTCAGCGCCACCGTCACCGGCAACTTCCGCCTGACCGCCGAGGACGCCTCCAGCGACATTCACCACATCGTGCTGGATTTTGGCGCGACGCCTTTCCCGGTACTCGAAGGCCAGTCCATCGGCATCATCCCGCCAGGGCTCGACGAGAACGGCAAGCCGCACCTCCTGCGCATGTATTCCGTGGCCAGCCCGCGCGACGGCGAGCGCCCGCATTACAACAACCTGTCCCTGACCGTGAAGCGCGTTGTCGAAGACCACGAAGGCCAGCCGGCCCGTGGCGTGGCATCGAACTACGTGTGCGACCTGGCCAAGGGCGACAAGGTGCAGGTGACCGGCCCCTACGGTTCTACCTACCTGATGCCCAACCACCCGGGCGCCTCGATCATGATGATCTGCACCGGCACCGGTTCGGCCCCGATGCGCGCCATGACCGAACGCCGCCGGCGCCGCATGGACATGAAGGAGGGCGGCGATCTGATGCTTTTCTTCGGTGCCCGTTCGCCCGGTGAGCTGCCGTACTTCGGCCCGCTGCAAAAGCTGCCGGAGGACTTCATCGACATCAACTTCGCCTTCTCGCGCGTGCCCGGCGAGCCCAAGCAGTACGTGCAGGACCTGATCAGGAAGCGTTCCGACAAGGTCTTCCAGATGCTGAAGGACGACAACACCTACATCTACATCTGCGGCCTGAAAGGTATGGAAACCGGCGTGCTGGAAGCCTTCCGCGACATTTGCCGGGCCCACGGCGCCGACTGGGAAATCCTGCGTGGCGACATGCTCAGGAAAGCCCGCTTCCACATTGAAACGTATTGAGCGGCAGGGCATGACGCCTTCCGGCTCTTCTTTTTCCTCTTCCTTTCCTCGGAAGTTTTCGGGTGCGCCAGACGCACCCGTTTTTTATTGAGGTTCCTGCCATGAGCCGCACCGTTTACCTCTGCGACGCCATCCGCACGCCCTTTGGCCGTTATGGCGGCACCCTGTCTTCCGTACGTGCCGACGACCTGGCCGCGCTGCCCATCCGCGCCCTGATGGCGCGCAACCCGAACGTGGACTGGGGCGCCGTGGACGACGTGATCTTCGGCTGCGCCAACCAGGCCGGCGAAGACAACCGCAACGTGGCCCGCATGGCGGCGCTGCTGGCCGGGCTGCCGGTGGAAGTGCCGGGCACCACGGTGAATCGCCTGTGCGGTTCCAGCCTCGACGCCATTGGTATCGCCACCCGTGCCATTGCTTCCGGCGAGGCCGAATTGATGATTGCCGGCGGCGTTGAAAGCATGAGCCGCGCGCCCTTCGTGATGGGCAAGGCCGACAGCGCGTTCTCCCGCGCGGCGAAGATTGAGGACACCACCATCGGCTGGCGCTTCGTCAATCCGCTGATGAAATCCCTGCACGGTACCCACTCGATGCCCGAGACGGCCGAGAACGTGGCCGACGAATTCGGCGTCAGCCGCGCCGATCAGGATGCCTTTGCGCTGCGCTCCCAGCAGCGCTGGGCAGCGGCCAGCGAGCGGGGATTTTTCGACACCGAAATCGTGCCGGTGGACGTGCCCCGCAAAAAGGGCGAACCGGTCCGCTTTGCCGCCGACGAACATCCGCGCCCCGACACCAGCGCCGAGATGCTCGCCAAGCTGAAGGGCGTCGTGCGGCCCGACGGCAGCGTGACCGCCGGCAATGCGTCGGGTGTGAACGACGGTGCCGCCGCCGTGCTGCTGGCTTCCGAAGAGGCCGTTGCCCGCTACGGACTCACCCCCCGGGCGCGCATCCTCGGCAGTGCCGCCGCCGGCGTGCCGCCGCGCATCATGGGCATCGGCCCGGCGCCAGCCAGCCAGAAGCTGCTGGCGCGCCTCGGCCTCACCATCGAGCAGATGGACGTGATCGAACTCAACGAGGCCTTTGCCGCCCAAGGCCTGGCGGTGACGCGCCAGCTCGGTTTGCGTGACGACGACCCGCGGGTCAATCCGAATGGCGGGGCGATTGCCATCGGCCACCCGCTCGGCGCGTCGGGTGCGCGGCTGGTGACGACGGCGCTCAACCAGCTCGAAAGAAGCGGTGGGCGTTACGGCCTCGCCACCATGTGCATTGGCGTGGGGCAGGGCATCGCCCTGGTCCTGGAACGGGTTTGAGGAGAAGACAAAAATGAGACCGGAAGCCATCCAGATCATCAAGGACGAGCACCTGGCCATTGCCGCGGTGCTGTATTGCCTGCGCTACATCGTCAAGGAGGTGAAGGACGAGGGCAAGGCCCCCGACTTTGTGCTGCTGCGCGCCATCCTCGATTACATCGTGTCCTACCCGGACCGCTGGCATCACCCGAAGGAAGACAAGTACCTCTTTGCCGCCGTGCGCGCCCGCAGCCACGAGGCCGACGAACTCATCGCCCGCCTGGAAAAGGAACACCAGGACGGTTACCCGATGGTCGAAGACCTGAAGACCCAGCTCATTGCGTGGCAACAAGGGCAGGTGGGCGCGCAGGACGCGTTCTGCGCGACAGTGGCCCGCTATCTCGAACTGGAGTGGGGCCACATGCGCACCGAGGAAGACCTGCTGATGCCGATTGCCGAGCGCACCCTGACGGCGGACGACTGGGTGGCGATCAACACCGCCTTCCGCGAGAACGACAACCCGCTCTTCGGCATCAAGCCGAAGGAGGAAGCGGAACTGCTCTACCAGCGCATCCTGAGCCTGGCGCCGGCACCGATCGGCTATGGTCCGGCGCGTTAAGAGGCAATGCCTGGGGTGTGTGAAGCGGTGCGCAGCTTCACACGCTTTCTTGAAAACCAGGTGACGCCAAAACGTAATCCTTCTCAAGTAAACGGCAGTATTGCCGTAGCCATGCACCACTTAGGGTGCCTTAATCCGGAGGGTAGTCTTCGGACCTCAGCACATCTCTTCCATCATCTGTGCGAGGATCGAACCGATGGATGCTGTTCATTCCTGCCTTTCCGCCCACGCCTGCGCACCCGATGCGGTTCAGGCGGTGCGTGAGTTTCATGCCGGCGTGGCCCAGTCTGACATGGCGCTGGTGTTGTTTTTCTGTTCCAGCCGTTACGATCTTGATGCCCTTGCCGGGGAAATGAAGGCCTGCTTCGGTGATGTAACGGTGGTCGGTTGCACAACGGCCGGCGAGATCGGTCCGGCCGGCTACCTGGATAACAGCATTTCCGGTGTCAGTTTTTCCGCGCAGCACTTCTCGGCGGTAGCTGGCATACAGAAGAATCTCCAGGATTTCGACATCGACGCCGGTCGCCGTTTTGCCTACGCCCTGCGGGAAAGTCTTGAGACGAGGACGCTGGAAGCGGCGTCCAGCAGCGGTTTTGCACTGTTGCTGGTGGATGGCTTGTCGGTCAAGGAGGAACTCGTGGCGCGGGCTTTCCAGGACGGGATCGGTGAATTTCCCCTGGTCGGCGGTTCAGCGGGGGATGGCCTCGACTTCGGGCAGACCCGGGTCTATTGCGACGGCACCTTTCACGATGACAGTGCGCTGTTGGTGCTGGCCAGGACCAGCTTTCCGGTTCATCCCTTCAAGACCCAGCATTTCAGCTGTCTGGCCGAGCGCCTGGTGGTGACGGAGGCTGATGCGGCACGCCGCATCGTCAAGGAAATCAACGGGCTCCCGGCGGCTGCCGAATATGCCCGGCTGGCGGGGGTGACGGTGGAGTCACTGAGCCCCCACGCCTTCGCCGCCTCACCGGTGGTTGTGGTGATTGACGGTACCGATTATGTCCGCTCGATCCAGAGTGCCAACCCCGACGGCAGCCTGACTTTTTATTGCGCCATCGAGGAGGGTCTGGTTTTTCGCGTGGCCTGTTGTACCGATCTGCTGGCCAACCTGGAGCAGGCGGTTGTGCAGATTCACAACACTGTCGGGACTCCCCAGCTTGTGCTGGGCTTCGACTGCATTCTCCGCAATCTCGAGATGTGTCAGGGAGGGCTCAAGGACGCCATCGGCGGGGTATTCATGCGCGAGCAGTTCGTGGGCTTCAGTACTTATGGCGAGCAGCTTTGGGGCGTGCACGTTAACCAGACCCTGACTGGCCTGGCGATTGGCAGAACGCAGGAGCATGCCCATGGCTGAACGTCTGGAACCCCAGGGCGAAGACGCCATGCGTGCCGAGATTTTGCGTCTGGGCAAGGTCGTCAAGGCACTGATGAACCGTGCCGAGCAGGCCATGAACGAGCAGACCAGCAGTTTCGGCATGTTCCAGAACACCCTGGCGCTGGAGCAGCAGGTTCGCCGCCGTACCCGTGAGCTGGAAATCGCCCTCCGCGAAAACGAGACAATGAATCGTGACCTGCAGGGGGCCAAGGCCCGGATGGAGCAGGAGATAGAAGAGCACAAACAGACCCAGGTCGCGCTGGAGAAGGAAAAGGAAGAGCAGAAGGTCCTGATCAACAAGCTGGAGGATGCCCATTGTCAGTTGCTGCAATCGGAAAAGCTGGCATCCATCGGGCAACTGGCGGCGGGCGTCGCCCATGAGATCAATAACCCCATCTGCTTCGTCAATGCCAATCTCAGCAGCCTCAAGGACTATGCTGGAAAATTGCTGACGATGCTGGATGTCTACGAATCCTGCGATGTCCTCCTTCAGCAGGATCCGGCCATCGCCACGCGTTTGCAGCAGGCACGCAAGGCGTCGGACATTGATTTCGTGCGCAGCGATATTGGCCCCCTGATTGCAGAATCCCTGGAAGGTACCGAACGGGTGCGGATCATCGTCCAGGATCTGCGTGATTTTTCGCGTGCTGGCGAGGCTGTGTGGGAGTGGGCCAATATCCACACCTGCCTGGACAGCACTCTCAATGTGGTCCGCAATGAAATCAGGTACACGGCCGAGGTGGTCCGCGACTATGGCGTGCTGCCCCAGGTGGAGTGCTTTCCGTCTCAGCTCAACCAGGTTTTCATGAACCTGCTGGTGAATGGTGCGCAGGCGATTGTCGGGCAGGGCACCATCACCATTCGCACCGGGACGGAAGGTAACCAGGTATGGGTGGCCATCAGCGATACCGGCGCCGGTATCGCACCGGAGAACATGGCCCGGATCTTCGACCCGTTTTTTACCACCAAGCCGGTCGGCAAGGGCACCGGGCTCGGCTTGTCCCTTTGCTACGGCATTGTCGAGCGCCATGGCGGGCGGATCGATGTGCGTACCGCGGTGGGCCAGGGGACGACCTTCACGATCTGGCTACCGGTGCAGAGGACGCCGCTCAAGGATTGAGTCGCGTGGCCTAGGCCATGCGCCAGGTGCGACGCCCGGCCTGCTTGGCGGCGTACAGGGCTGCGTCGGCCCGCGCCATCAAGGCGTCGCCATTGTCGGCATGGCGGGGAAACAGGCTGACGCCGATGCTGCAGGAAATTTCGATGCTGTGTTCGCCGATGCTGAAGGATTCCGTCAGCAGGGTGAGGATTTTTTCTGCCACCGTAGCCGGCACATCGTTACGGTGCAGGTCGGGCAGAACGGCGATGAATTCGTCGCCGCCGATCCGCGCGACGGTATCTTCTTCCCGCAGGCAGCCTTTCAGGCGTCGCGCCACTTGACGGAGCAGTTCGTCGCCGGTGGCATGCCCATATTCATCATTTACCGGCTTGAAGCGATCGAGGTCGATGAACAGGACCGCCACGGCTGTCTGCTTGCGATGAGCCTGGGCGATGGCCCGATTGAGGCGGTCTTCGAGCAGCTTGCGCTTGGCCAGGCCGGTCAGTTCATCGAAGTTGGCCTGGCGCCAGACCGCGTCGGCCGCCCGCTTGCGGTCGGTGATGTCGCTGAACAAGGCCACGTAGCGCCGCCCGCGGCCGGGCCCCTCGGCAACAATGCTGATGCGCAGCCAGGCAACGTAGATCCGCCCATCCTTGCGGCAGTTGCTGATTTCTCCTTCCCAGTGCCCTTCCTGCAGCAGGTGCTGCCACATGGTGGTGAAGAAATCGGACTCGTGGATGCCCGACGACAGCATCGATGGATTTCGGCCCAGGACTTCCCCGGGCGGGTAACCGGTGAGCACCGAGAATGCCGGATTGACGGCAATGATGCGGTTGTCCATGTCGGTTACCAGAATCCCTTCGCTGGCCACATCGAACACCGACTGTGCCACCCGCAGGGACTCCTCGGCTTCCACCAACTGGGTGATGTCGGAAAACGACAGGACGGCCGCTGCATTGTCGGTCTGGTCGGCATGCAGCAAGGGGCGGCTGCTGACGATGATCCAGGCGCGCTCTCCGCACGGCCTGAGAATGCCGAGGGCCACATGGTTGAGATATTCGCCGCGCGCTGCACGTCTCGAGGGGAATGCGTCGGGCTCCAGTCGCTTTCCGTCTGCGCCGAGAATCACGTAGCGCCCGGCCTGCAGGCCTTCGACATCGACACCGAGGATGGCCAGCGCCGCATCGTTCCAGGCTGAAAAGCTGCCGTCGCTCCGGATTACGATGACACCCTCGGCAATGGTCAGGAACAGGCTGCGATGCAACTCCTCGCTGGCGGCGAGACGTTGTTCCAGCTCGTGGCGGGCGGTGACATCGTGCACGATGGAAAACAACAGGGTCTGTCCCTCCACCTCGACGGGGCCGGAATAGACCTCCACGTCACGCTCGGCGCCGGAGGCCAGGCGATGGCGGAAATTGAAGAAATTGCGCTGCTCTAGAAATGCCTTGCGCATCTCGGCCTTTACCGCATCGGCCGACAGACAGTTCAGATCGGTGATGTGCTTGCTCAGAAGGGCTTGTCGTGAGTAGCCGTAATAATCGGCGGCCGCAGGGTTGGCATCGACGATGCGCCCGCTTTCGGGGTCAATCACCAGCTTGACCGACGCGTTTTTCTCGAAGAAGGAGCGGTGGCGGATCTCGCTGGCGCTCAGGCACTGCTGCTGGCGGGCAGCCCGTAGCAGCAGGATCGAGACAAAACCCGCCAGTACGAGGATCAGCCCGCTGCCCAGCGCGGCGCGAAAGCGGCTGCTGTCGATTTCCTGCTCGATGGTGTCGAGGAGCGGGGCTTCGTCGAGCCCCACATTGATGATCACCGGGTAGCTGTGGCCGTGCTGCCAGGCGTAGGTCCGGTTGATCCTGTCGAAAGCGGCAGTCACCCGGAAGGTGCCGCGGGGGGCTGCGTCTGCCTGTAGAAAAGGGCGTTCGGGCGGAACCGACTTGCCCATGGCTTCCTCGAGTTTCGGCGTACGCGTCAGGTAAGCCCCGTCGGTACGGAACACCGAGATGATGTTGCTGCCGCTCAGTGCCATCTGCCGGTGGGTACTGGCCAGGTATTGGGGCGCCAGCGACAGGACCATCACGCCGGCGAACTTTCCCTTCTTGAGGATGGGGCGGGTCAGCTGGATCGACCACAGGCCCGAGGCACGACCGAGCACCGGATGACTGATGTACAGCGTATCTGAGGTGGTGCCGAGGTGAGCCTTGAAATGCTCCCGATCACCGAGATAGATGGGCGCAGCGCGGCTGATGCTCGACCATGTCAGATAGCCATCGGCATCGATGACGGCGATCTGGACGATGGATGCGGGGGGAAAGTGGTCGTGGATGGTTTTGACATTGCCCTCGAGCGGCTTGCCGGACACATATTCATCGCGCACCCGGCGCAGGGCGAAGTCGGCCATGCGGATGACCGCCTCGGTTTGCCCGGCGACCGCGCTGCTCAGTTCTTCGGCGCGTAATTCCAGCTGGGCGAAAGACTTGTTGCGCAGCCGATCGGTGGACAGTTCAAGCCGCCAGGCGTAAATGCCCACGGCCAGCAAGGCCAGCGCCATGGTGAGCGCGGCCAGCAGATGCAGGCGCGAGGTGTGCAGGGGCGCGTCAGGGCGGTGCAGCATCACAAACGCACAGCCTTACAGGGAAGGCGTCAGGCCAACGCCGTTGCGGATCATGTCCACCATTTCGGAGGCGAGTTCCTGCGGGCTGTGGCGGCCCGGGCGATACCACAGGTACACCCAGTTCATGCTTCCCAGCAGGGACAGGCGCAACAGCGAGCGGTCGGTGCCGGGCTTGAGCGGCAAGGCCTTGATCAGCTCGCGAAAGACTTGCTCGTATTCTTCGCGGAAGGGCTGGACCCGCGCGAGCAGGGCTTCGTTGCTCACGAAGGCCAGGCTGGTGCCGGTGATGCGGTCTACTGGCGAGCCTTCGACGAGGCCATGCACGTGCACTTCACAGGCCCGGCGCAAACGCTCCCACGGGTCGTCGAGACCCTCGCCGGCGGCCCTGGCGCGCTTCAATACGCGCCGGAAACCCTCCCGGTGCACGGCGATGTAGAGCTCTTCCTTCGAGTCGAAGTGGTGGTAGATCGAGCCGGGCAGCAGGCCGACCCGGCTGGCGATGTCGCGGATTGAGGTGCGGTCGTAACCCACGCTGCTGAACAGCTCGGCGGCGGCGTTGATGATGATCTCGCTGCGTTCGAGGGGTTCGACACGTTGCTTGCCGCTGCTGCTGCGCGGCCGCCGCAAACCGGCGGTGACCGAGCTGCGCTCCAGCAGCCGGCGCTGGCTGTCGGTGAGCATCTGGGTTCCGGCACCCGATTCGGCCATCAGCGCCTTGAGGCGCTTCACGGTGGTTTCCAGATCGTGCTTCTGCAGAATGTAGCGGACGCCGGACGGTGAAATCTCGTAACCCTCGTCGCGCAGGCGCTTGGCCACGGCCGCCTGACCGAGCTCGGGCTCGCGGCGCGCCAGTTCGAGAATTGCGGATTCGCTGTCGTTTGTAGGGAGTGTTTCGTGCTGCTCTGCCATCTGAAGACCTTTCCAATTCCCCGAGTTTAATACAGAGCGCCTGTAGAAGCCCCATTTTCCGGGAAGGACGCCTCTCTCCAGCCATCTCCTGCGGCTTTTTCGAATACCTGTTCGGTACAATTCTATACTAATTAGTTGAACTAACGTTTGACAGGGTAGTTTGTCGACGGTAGAGTAGCTTCACGCTGACAAGTAGAGGCAGCGCCTACCGGAAAAGAGTGGCTCAAGCTGCCGTCCGGTTCCACATCGCAGGAATGTGAGGAGACACAAGAATGAGCCCGAGACTTCACTCTCACCGGGCCGGAACATCGAGCTTTCTGGTCGTTCAGGCCGGCGCGGAATCGCACAGCAGTGCGGCATCCGCTCCAGGCGCCTGCAGGGCGGGGAGGATCTGATGGATCTGGACATTGCGCTGATCCTGACCCAGGACGGCATCACCACCGGCGCGGTTTACGCCCTGCTGGCCATCGCCCTCGTGCTGGTGTTCGCGGTTACCCGGGTGATCTTCATTCCCCAGGGCGAATACGTCGCCTACGGGGCGCTCACCATGGCCATGCTGCAGCAGGGCAAGGTGCCCGGCACCCTGTGGCTGCTGGTCGCCATGGGCGCTTTCGCCGCGCTGCTCGATGGCATCCGGGTGATGCGTGGCGGCGCCCGCAGCGGGCTGGCGGCCAGTCTGGGCTGGACTGTGGCCTACCCGCTGGCACTGGCTGCGCTGCTCTACGCGATGCCGGCGACCCAGTCGATCATCGTGCAGGCGGCTCTTACCCTGGCGATTCTGGTGCCGCTTGGCCCGCTGATGTATCGCCTGGCCTACCAGCCGGTGGCCGAAGGCTCGGTACTGGTCTTGCTGATCGTGTCGGTGGCCATTCATGTGTCGATGGTCGGCCTCGGGCTGCTCTTCTTCGGCGCCGAAGGCTCGCGTACGCCGGCTTTCTCGGATGCCCAGTTCAGCGTCGGGGCGCTGGCGATCAGCGGCCAGCAGGTGTGGGTGGTTGTCGCCTCGGCGGCACTGATCGTCGGGCTGTGGCTGTTCTTTGACCGCAGCCTGTACGGCAAGGCTTTGCGTGCCACTGCCATCAACCGCAACGGGGCGCGCCTGATGGGCTTCTCACCGGTTTTTGCGGGCAAGCTGACCTTCGTGCTGGCGGCTTTCATCGGGGTGCTGTCCGGCATCCTGATCGCCCCGCTGACCACCATCTATTACGACACAGGCTTCCTGATCGGCCTGAAGGGTTTTGTCGCCGCGATCATCGGCGGCCTGGCCAGCTACCCGATTGCCGCCGCCGGTGCGCTGCTGGTGGGGGTGCTGGAATCCTTCTCATCCTTCTGGGCCAGTGCCTACAAGGAAGTCTTCGTATTCACGCTGATCATCCCGGTGCTGGTCTGGCGTTCCCTGACGAGCCATCACATCGAGGAGGACGAATGAGCGCCCCCAACCGTCAAGCGGCCGTGCTGCCCGCCGTGGATGTCGCCCGCTCCGGCGCGGCTTCCGTGCTCAACAGCCGCAACATTCTTATCGCCTTCGTCGCCGTGCTGGCCATTGCGCCGGTGCTGCTGCCGGAGTTCTACATCACGCTGCTCAACTACATCGGGCTGGCGGCCATGGTGGCCCTCGGGCTGGTGCTGCTTACTGGCGTGGGTGGCCTGACCAGCTTCGGGCAGGCGGCCTTCGTCGGCGTCGGGGCCTACACCACCGCCGTGCTGACCACCTCGCAGGCACTGCCGGCGTGGCTGGCCTGGGCTGGCTCGCCGTGGCCGGCGCTGGCGGTGGGCTTGCTCATCACCGCCACGGTGGCGCTGATCCTCGGCTCGCTGACCCTGCGCCTGTCGGGCCATTACCTGCCGCTGGGCACCATCGCCTGGGGCATCAGCCTGTACTTCATGTTCGGCACCATGGAAACCCTCGGTGGGCATTCCGGCCTGTCGGGCATTCCGCCGATCAACCTGTTCGGCTGGGTGATGGATGAAGGGCGGGAGATCTTCTATCTAATCTGGGCTTTCCTGCTGGTTGCCGCGCTGACCACCGAGAATCTCCTCGATTCCCGCGAAGGCCGCGCCATCCGTGCCCTCAAGGGCGGCATGGTGATGGCCGAGGCGATGGGCGTGGATACCTCCCGCTCGCGCATGGTCATCTTCGTGATCGCTGCGATGCACGCTGCTGCCGCCGGTTGGCTGTATGCCCACCTGCAGCGCTTTGTGAATCCGTCGCCCTTCGGCGTGCATGTGGGTATCGAATACCTGTTCATGGCGGTGGTGGGCGGAGCAGGGCAGGTGTGGGGGGCGATTGCCGGTGCCGGCGTCATCACCATCCTCAAGCAGTGGCTGCAGGACTGGCTGCCCAAGGTGTTCGGCGCGTCGGGCAACTTCGAGACGATCATTTTCGGCCTGATGATGGTGGTGATCCTGCAGCGTGCCCGCGACGGCCTGTGGCCGCTGCTGGCGAAACTGGTGCCGGCCCGTGGCACGACCCGCGTCATCGACACCACTGCCGAGCCCCTGCCGCGCAAGGCCATGCCGGCTGCCGGCGAGGTGATCCTCGAAGCGAAGAACGTGACCCGCCGCTTTGGTGGTCTGGTGGCCAACAACGACATGAACCTGCATGTCGAGGCCGGCGAGATCCTGGCCCTGATCGGCCCCAACGGTGCCGGCAAGAGCACCATGTTCAACCAGCTTTCCGGTGTCGATACGCCCACCTCCGGCGAAGTGCTGTTTCGCGGCAAGTCGATTGCCGGGCATGGCTCGCGGGAGATCGCCCACCTGGGCATGAGCCGCAGCTTCCAGCATGTGCGCCTGCTGCCGAAGATGAGCGTGCTCGAAAACGTGGCCATCGGCTCTCACCTGCGCGGCACCAAGAGCGTGCTGCCGTCCGCCTGGCGCCTCGACCGGGCCGAAGAAGCCCGCATCCTGCGCGAAGCGGCCTTCCAGATCGAACGGGTGGGCCTTGGCGAGTTCATGCACGCCGAAGCCGGCAGCCTGGCCCTGGGCCAGCAGCGCATCCTCGAAATCGCCCGGGCGCTGGCCTCCGATCCCTGCCTGCTGCTCCTCGACGAGCCTGCCGCCGGCCTGCGCCTTAAAGAGAAGCAGGCCCTTGGCGAGCTGATGAAGAAGCTGCGCGGCGAAGGCATGGCGATTTTGCTGGTGGAGCACGACATGGACTTCGTGATGGGCCTGGTGGATAGGGTGGTGGTGATGGAGTTTGGCCAGAAGATTGCCGAGGGGCTGCCCGACGAGGTGCAGAAGAACCCGCGCGTGCTCGAAGCCTATCTCGGGGGAGTGGAGTGATGCAGACGAATACCCGCAACGTCCTCGAGGTGAGCAATCTCACCGTTGCCTACGGCAAGGTCGAGGCCCTCACCAACGCCAGCATCAAGGTGGGCGAAGGGCAGATCGTCACCGTCATCGGCCCTAACGGCGCCGGCAAGACGACCATGCTGTCGGCCATCATCGGCCTGCTCAACTCCAAGGGGCAGGTGAGCTTCGACGGCAAGCTGGAAGTGGTGCCCGACGTGGAACGCCTGGTGGCCGGCGGCATGAGCCTGGTGCCCGAGAAGCGCGAACTCTTCGGCGAGATGAGCGTGGAGGACAACCTCGAACTGGGTGCCTTTCACCGTTACCGCAGCGGCGACCGCCAGTACCGGGACACCATGGAAGAGGTCTACGAGATCTTTCCGCGCCTCAAGGAACGCCGCGTGCAGATGGCCGGCACCCTGTCGGGCGGCGAACGGCAGATGCTCGCCGTCGGCCGTGCGCTGATGGCCAAGCCCAAGCTGCTGATGCTCGACGAGCCGAGCCTGGGTCTGGCGCCGCTGATCACCCGCGAGATCTTCCGCATCATCGCCGAGCTGCGCCGCCGCGGCGTGTCGATCCTGCTGGTCGAGCAGAACGCCCGCGCCGCGCTGGCGGTGGCCGACTACGCCTACGTGCTGGAAACCGGCTCGGTGGCGATGGAAGGCCCGGCCGACCAGCTGCGCGATGACCCGCGGGTCATCGAGGCCTACCTCGGGCTGGGCGGAAAACACCAGGACATGCTGGCCACGTGATTGCCCTTGTGGGTCGGACTTCAGTCCGACAGCGCGGCTGCAGCGGGCCGAGTCGGACTGAAGTCCGACCCACAGGAAACAAGGATTGCCCCGCTTAAAAGGGGAACGGCAACTGAAGTCGAATGAACAAGAAGCCGGGCAGCAACCGCCGACCCGGCTCAACCCACACAAATCAAAGGAGCGAACCATGAGGATGACGAAACTCGCAGCAGTGCTTTCCACCCTGGCCCTGTTTTCCAGCCAGGCCGCCCTGGCCGACATCACTGTCGGTGTGTCCCTGTCTTCCACCGGCCCCGGCGCCTCCCTCGGCATTCCCGAGAAGAACGTCTTCGCCATGCTGCCGACCAAGATCGCCGGCGAGAACGTGAAGTACATCGTCCTTGACGACGCCACCGACCCGTCGGCGGCCAGCAAGAATGCCCGCAAGCTGGTCTCCGAAGACAAGGTGGATGTGCTGGTCGGTTCGGCCACCACGCCGGCTTCAGTGGCGATTGCCGAAGTGGCCTTCGAGAGCAAGACGCCGCAGGTCGCCATCTCCCCGGTGAATGTGGCCCCGGAGAAGAGCGCCTGGGTTTTCCGTACGCCGCAGAACAACACCCTGATGGCCGGCGCCCTGGTCGAGCACATGAAGGCCAGTGGCGTAAAGAGCCTCGGCTTCATCGGCTTCTCGGATGTGTATGGCGAAGACTGGCTCAACGCCATCACCCCGTTGCTGGCCAGCGCCGGCATCAAGCTGGGTGCCGTCGAACGCTATGCCCGCAACGACACTTCGGTGAGCGGTCAGGTGCTCAAGCTGGTGTCCTCCCGACCCGATGCGATTCTCGTCGTCGGTTCCGGCAGCCCGGCAGCACTTCCCCAGACCGGCCTCGTCGAGCGCGGCTTCAAGGGGCAGATCTATCAAACGCATGCAGCGGTGAATCAGGCCTTCCTGAGCGTGGCCGGCAAGGCCGCCGAAGGCGTGATCATGCCGGTCGGTCCGGTCGTCGTTGCCAAGCAGATTGCCGATTCCCATCCGTCCAAGAAGCTGGGCATCGACTTCGTGCACAAGTACGAAGAAAAGTACGGTGCCGGCAGTTTCGTGTCCTTCGCCGGCCATGCCTACGACGCCTACCTGCTGATCGAGGCCGCCGTGCCGGTAGCCCTCAAGAAGGCCAAGGCGGGTACGCCGGAATTCCGCAAGGCCCTGCGCGATGCGCTGGAGTCGAACAAGGAAGTGGTGGCCACCCACGGCGTCTACAACATGACGCCTACCGACCACTTCGGCCTCGATCAGCGCGGCCGCGTGCTGATCCGCGTCGAAGGCGGCGCCTACAAGCTGCTCGCCAAGTAAGGAGCGGGCGATGGCTACGCAAACTCCCTCCACGACCGGCAGCCGGCAGATGTTCACCGACCCGCTGGTGATGATCGAGGCCCGGGCCGACGGCACGCGCATCCTGCGCTCCGGCATTCCGCTGCCGGACACCTACACCCGCTGTGTCGGCGAATGGCTCGAACAGTGGGCGCGGGAAGCACCGGACCGCATGTTCCTGGCCCAGCGCGGCAAGGATGGTGCCTGGATCGAGCTGACTTACGGCGAGGCCCGGCGCCGGGTGGTGGCCATCGCCTCCTGGCTGCTCGGCCAGAACCTGTCGCCCGAGCGTCCGCTGGTGATTTTGTCCGACAACTCCATCGAGCATGCGCTGCTGATGCTGGCGGCGATGCACATCGGCGTGCCGTCCTGCGCGATCTCGTCGGGCAATTCGCTGATGTCGAAGGACTTCGCCAAGCTCAAGGGCAACATCGAGCTGATGCGCCCGGGCGTGATTTACGCCGACCCGGTGGAGCGCTTCCTGCCCGCCATCGAGGCGGTGCGCGATCTGCATTCCGGCGTTGTCGTGGCTGGCGGTGCCAGCGGCGCTGTGCCGGGCACCATTCCTTTCCGCGAGCTGGAAGGCGCGGCCAACGAAGCGGCGGTGATGTCGGCCTTCGCCCGCATCACGCCCGACACCATCGGCAAGTTCCTGTTCACCTCGGGTTCGGTCGGCACGCCCAAGGCGGTCATCAACACCCAGCGCATGATGTGCTCCAACCAGAAGGCCAAGGAGCTGATGTGGCCCTTCCTGGCCGAAGAGCTGCCGGTTCTGGTCGAATGGCTGCCGTGGAGCCACACCTTCGGCAGCAACCACAACTTCAACATGGTGCTGCGCTGGGGCGGCTCGCTCTACATCGACGAAGGCAAGCCGACCCCGGCCGGGCTCGACAAGACCGTGCACAACCTGCGCGAGATCTCGCCGACGGTGTATTTCAACGTGCCCCGTGCCTACGACATGCTGGTGCCGCTGCTGCGCGAGGACAAGGCGCTGCGCGACAACTTCTTCCGCAAGCTGAAGTTCATCTTTTACGCAGGCGCCGCGCTGCCGCACCACTTGTGGACGGCGCTGGAAGACCTGTCGGAAGAGTCCACCGGCAAGCGCATCCTGATGGTGTCCTCGTGGGGCGCCACCGAAACCTCGCCGATGGCCACCGACTGCCACTTCCGTGCCGTGCGCTCGGGCGTGATCGGCGTGCCGGTGCCGGGCACCGCCCTCAAGCTGGTGCCGACTGCCGACAAGATGGAAGTGCGCGTCAAGGGCCCCAATGTCTTCCCGGGCTACTGGAAGCAGCCAGACGTCACCGCCAAGTCCTTCGACGACGAGGGCTATTACATCATTGGCGACGCGGTCGAGTTCGTCGATGTGGCGCGACCGACCTACGGGCTGGTCTTCGACGGCCGCGTTGGCGAGGACTTCAAGCTCCTCACCGGCACCTGGGTACATGTGGGTTCCCTGCGTGTGGCCGGCA
>ERZ724504.280-NODE-280-length-28761-cov-16.100536_pt1 | contig 28761 bp, 31 predicted proteins | sample MGYA00376037_ERZ724504 | MGnify/ENA primary metagenome ERZ724504 (study PRJEB28724, sample SAMN07190888) | wastewater metagenome | isolation source: influent of sewage treatment plant in Hong Hong | place: USA: Christiansburg, Virginia | collected 2016-03-01 ... | reverse complement strand
GCACGGGCAGCACGGCGCCGTTCATGGTCATGGAGACGCTCACCTTGTCGAGCGGAATCTGGTCGAACAGGATCTTCATGTCCTCGACCGAATCAATCGCCACGCCGGCCTTGCCCACGTCACCCGTCACGCGCGGGTGGTCGCTGTCGTATCCGCGGTGCGTGGCCAGATCAAACGCCACCGAAACGCCCTGCCCACCGGCGGCCAGCGCCTTGCGATAGAAGGCGTTCGATTCTTCAGCAGTGGAAAACCCGGCGTACTGGCGGATGGTCCAAGGCCGCACCGCGTACATAGTGGCCTGCGGGCCGCGCAGGTAGGGCTCAAAGCCCGGCAAGGTGTTGGCATACGGCAGGTTGGCCGTGTCTTCGGCGGTGTACAGCGGCTTGACCGTGATCCCATCAGGCGTGACCCAGTTGAGGGCCGAAACGTCGCCCCCGGGCGCAGACTTGGCTGCCGCTTTGGCCCAGGCCTCCACGGACGCAGGGGCAAATTCGGGCGGCTGATTGGGTTGAGAACTCATGGCGAACAACTCTTTGAAAAATGGACGCAGCGGCCGCTGCTGTGGTGCAAAGCGTAGGACCGAAACGCGATGCAGTTTACATCATTCATAATTATTCATTCAAAATATTCCATACAGCTTACAATCGGCCCATGTCTTCCATCACGCTCACCCCCCGCGCGCTCTACCAGGAGGTGGCGGAGGGACTGCGCCAGCGCATTTTCCGCCGCGAGCTGGAACCTGGCAGCTGGATCGACGAGCTGCGCATTGCCGAAGAGTTTGGCATCAGCCGCACCCCGCTGCGTGAAGCGCTCAAGGTCCTGGCAGCGGAAGGCCTGGTAACGATGAAGGTGCGGCGCGGCGCATACGTCACAGAAATGTCGGAAAAAGACCTGCGCGATGTGTATCACCTGCTCAGCCTTCTGGAAAGTGATTCTGCCGGGGTGGTGGCAACTACCGCCAAGCCAGAGGACTTGCACGCGCTACAGCAATTGCATGCCGAGCTGGAGACGGCCGTTGGGGAGCGCGACCGTTTCTTTGCTCTCAATGAGCAATTTCACATGCGCCTTCTGGAATTGTCGGGCAACCGATGGTGCAGCCAGATGGTGGCCGACCTGCGCAAGGTGATGAAGCTCAACCGCCACAATTCTTTGCTCAAGCAGGGCCGCATTGAAGACTCGCTGAACGAGCACTGCGCCATCATGGCCGCCTTGCTGGCGCGCGATACCGCTGCGACGGTCAAGGCCATGCAAGACCACTTTGCGCACGGCTTGGAGGCCGCCGCCTGACCCTCTGCCTGCGTGGCCTGCTACTGCGCGCCCAAAGCGGTTGGCAATGGGATGGGCGAGCGCAGGAACCAGGTGGCGGGGGATTTCCCCGACACGATGCACCGCGAGTGGCTCCCCCGCACCATGAGATGGCGGGCTGACCGGGCGCTATGATTTAAGGGTTTCCCCGTGCTTTGGCCACTGTTCCAGTGCCGCAGGCCTGATCCCACACTGCCCCGATGACCACCTTTCCACCCGACATCTCCTGCGCACAGACCCTTCCCCAGCTTTTCTCTCTCCGGGTGGCTCTGACTCCCGACGCCCCGGCCTACCGTCTCTACGACCCTGCCACTCAGGCCTGGTCGGATCTGACCTGGGCACAAACTGCCGACCGGGTCGCCCCATGGATTCAGGCCTTGGTCGCCATGCAGTTGCCCGCAGGCGCGCGCGTGGCCATTCTGTTGCCCAACGGGCTGCACGCCGTGTGTGCAGACCAATCCACCCTGGCGACCGGTTGCGTACCGGTGCCGCTGCACGCCATCGACAACCCGGGCAGCATTGCCTACATCCTCCAGGACAGCGATGCCTCCGTGCTCATCGTGGGCCAGGCGGCGCAGTGGGCGCAGATCTGCGCTGTGGGCACACCCTTTCCTGCGCTGCGCGCTGTGGTGGTAACGGACGAAGACCCGGCCCTGCAACCCCATCCCGCCAGCGCCGTCGGCCCTGCATTGGGCCCGCTCGCGCAATGGCTGGACGTTGCGGGGCGGCCCCTGGCCGCACCGATGCCTGCGCCGCCCGGCCCATACGACCTCGCCGCCGTCGTCTACACCTCGGGCACTACGGGCAAGCCCAAGGGCGTCATGCTGACGCACCGCAATGTGGTCAACGATGTGCAGGCCGTGCTGGAGCGCATTGCACCCACGCAGGACGACGTTTTTCTGTCGTTCCTGCCGCTGTCGCACACCTTTGAGCGCACGGGGGGCTACTACCTGCCCATCGCGGCGGGCTGCTGTGTGGCCTTTGCACGATCGGTGGCTTTGTTGGCCGACGACCTGAAAACCATCCGACCCACGGTGCTCGTTTCGGTGCCGCGCATTTACGAGCGCGTCCACGCCAAGCTGCTCGAAACACTGTCGCCCACGCCCTGGAAGATGCAGCTCTATGAAGCCGCACAGTCCAAAGGCTGGCAGCGCTTTTGCCGCGCGCAAGGCCTGCCGCCGCCCGCGCACGACGAAGCATTGGGCGGCTGGATGAACCTGCTGCCTTGGCCCGTGCTGCAGGCCTTGGTGGCCAAGCCGCTGCTGGCACAGTTTGGCGGGCGTGTGCGCGTGGCGGTCAGCGGCGGTGCACCGCTCTCGCCCACCATTGCCAAGTGCTTTCTGGGTCTGGGCCTGCCACTGGTGCAGGGCTACGGCATGACGGAAACCTCCCCCGTGGTCTGCGTGAACACCGTGCACGACAACGACCCCGCCAGCGTGGGCCGGGCACTGCCCGGGGTGGAAGTGCGCATTGGCGAGAACCGCGAACTGCAGGTGCGCGGCTCCATCGTGATGAAAGGCTACTGGAAGCGCCCCGACGACACGGCCAGAATCCTGGCTACCGCCGGCTGGCTGGGCACGGGCGACCAGGCCGACATCGTGGACGGCCGTATCTACATCCGGGGGCGCATCAAGGAGATCATCGTCACCTCGACTGGCGAAAAAATCCCGCCGGGCGACCTGGAACTGGCCCTGCAGTCCGACCCCCTGCTCGAACAGACCTTTGTGGTGGGCGAGAACCGCCCCTTCATCGCCTGCGTGGCCGTGCTCAAACGCGACGAATGGCTGCGCCTGGCCGCGGGCCTGGGCCTGGATGCGCAAGACCCGGACAGCCCAAACAACGCCGCAGTGCACCGCGCCATCCTGGCGCGCATTGAAACCAGCACCGCCAGTTTTCCGCGCTACGCCGTGCCCCGCGCTGTGCACTGCACCCTGGAGCCCTGGACCATCGAAAACGGTTTCATGACGCCCACGCTCAAACTCAAGCGCAACAACCTGATGGCTCGCTTTGCGCAGGCCATTGAGGGTATGTACCAAAAGCCCGGCGGCCGCTGACGCCAGCACGCGCCGATCGTGGAGCCACATGGAATCAGGATTTCATGCGGCCACCAACTCCCCCAGGCATTTCGCAGCGTAGGCCTTACCAAACCGGTTGGCCAGAAATTCCTGCAGCGCCACCGCCTCCTGCTCGTCAAAACCTTGCTGCGGTAGCCTGCCCTGCGCCACCAGGTGCAGCGCCGTCCAGATGCCTGCTGCGGTGGTGCACTGGATGGCACTCAACCGGTGGCCCTGTTCGTTGATCAGGCCTTCGGTGCTCCAGGTCAGGTGTAGAGCAGCGCCCCTTTCAAGGCTGAGTGGCAACATGAGCATCGAGCGCCAAATGGTCACCAGATCAGGAAAGAAAAAAAGCCCGCTAGCACTTCTGCAGCGGGCTTTTCAATGCCTGTAAGGCTTGTCTGGTGGGACGTGCGGGGGTCGAACCCACGACAAACGGATTAAAAGTCCGACCAAAATAGTATTTGCCCGTGTTGATTTCCGCTGATAGAATCATTACACATCAACAACTTACAACGGAATCAAGCCCGCAAAGTGTTGATTGATGGGGTTCTAAATATGGCAAAAGTGGCTACATGGTGGCTACATGGCCTGCAAAGTGGCTACACAGTGGCTACACGGAAACGGGGCAATCAATGGCAAGACCAAAGAAAAGCGCTGCGCCAGACCTGAGCGAAGCCCAGGAACTAACCGCCGGGGCAATCGAGCGCCTTACCTGCCCGACTGGCAAGCAACAAGCATTCATGCGCGACACCAAGGCACCCGGCCTGCGTGTGCGGGTTACTGCCGCTGGTGCCAAGTCCTACGTTTTCGAGGCGAAGCTGAACCGGCAAACCATCCGCCGCACCCTTGGGGACGTTCGCACCCTGAGCATTGAGGATGCCCGCGACGCTGCCCGCACCCTTGCAAAGACAGTCAAGACCGACAAGCAAGACCCACGCGAAGTACAGCGCCAGCAACAGGCCGCCCAAGCCGCCAGCAAGGCCGCCGCCGCCGTGCAAGCTGTGACCGTGGGCGAGGTGTGGACTGAATATCTGACCGAGCGCCGCCCGCAATGGGGCGAGCGCCACTATCAAGACCACATCGACAAAGCCGCACCCGGTGGCGTGGCGTCAACCCGCCGGGGTTATGAAAAACACCTGACCAAGCCGGGGCCGCTGGCCGCATTGATGCCCCTGCCCTTGCGTGACCTTGACGCGCCCACCATAGAAGCATGGGCCGCGAAGGAAGCAAAGACCCGCGCAACATCCGCCCGGCTGGCATGGCGACTGCTGAAAGTGTTTCTGCGCTGGTGCGAGGAACAACCCGCCTATGCTGGCCTGCTGCCTGCAAAGAACCCGGCAAAGACCCAAAAGAGCCGCGAAGCATTGGGCAAAGCCGGGGTGAAAAAGGACGTTCTACAGCGTGGACAACTGCCCGCATGGTTTGCTGCCGTGCAACAGGCACAGAACCCGGTGATTGCCGCCGCCCTGCAAATCATGCTGCTGACAGGTGCCCGACCGGGTGAAGTGCTGGGGCTGCGCTGGGAGGATGTAAACACCAAGTGGAAGGGAATCAGCATCCGCGACAAGGTAGAGGGCACCCGAGAGATTCCGGCAACGCCCTATGTGCTGCAATTGCTGGCCGCCCTGCCCCGCCGCAATGAATGGGTGTTTTCAAGCCCCACTAGTGCCGATGGCCGCCTGACCGAGCCGAACAATGCCCACACCCGCGCCTGTCAGATTGCCGGGCTGGACAACCTGACCCCGCACGGGCTGCGCCGTTCGTTCAAGTCCCTGACAGAGTGGCTAGAGATTCCCGCCGGGGTGGTGGCGCAAATCATGGGGCACAAGCCCAGCGCGACCGCTGAAAAGCATTACACCGTGCGCCCCCTCGACCTGCTGCGCCTGCACCATGAAAAGATAGAGGCGTGGATTCTGGAACAGGCCGGGGTGACGTTTGATGCCCAGGCCGCACCCGGTGCGCTGCGCGTGGTGACAGCCGCCTAAGACGTTTTGCCCCAGCTAGGCCCGCGAACCGAAAAGCGGGTTTCCCTGCCCGCCTGCTGGGGCTTCTATTCAGGGTTGCACTGAGGGGGTGCCATGAAATACAAGGGACAGTTAAACAAGCCCATTGTGCGAAAACGCATGGGGCTGCTAGCGACGGATGAGCAACTTGGCGAAGCAGCGAGCAAGTCATTTAATGACATGGTGCAGAAATTGCCGCTGCTAGCGGATGCACACGGCGTTGCGGAAGGAGACTGGTTCGGTCTAGCATTTGAGCTTGCCCGTGCTCATGTCCCAGGCTTCAAGGTCGTAGAGCCTGCCGGTCGCCCGACTGAGTGGAGCGAGTTGGACAAGGCAGAGTTGCGAACGGATGCTGATGACCTTATTGCAGCTCGTGGTGTTACGCGGGTGACCGACGCTATTGGTAGGGTGTGCAAGTTGGAACGGTGGGCGGAAAAGACCAAGGGCATGAAAGTTTCGGCCCTCAGCAAGCATTACTACGACGCGGATGCACGGTGGGTTCGGGTCGTACGCGATGCGAGAGCCTGGAATCAATTGTCTTCAGGGATTGATTCCCGTGAATGAATTGGCAACAGGCTATTAAGTAGGGCGCGTATGCCAACAATCCATTGTCATGTTCAACGAACCCCAGGGGTTTACACATGGCAATCAAACCGATTCAACTCACCCCGCTGTCGCTCGAAACGCGAGCCGCGTTACCCACACAAGAAGCCGCCGGGCACCTGAACCGGGCGCAGCAGACATTGCGCATGTGGGCAATGCGCGAGGATGGCCCGGTGCGCCCGCTGCGAATTAATGGCCGTCTTGCGTGGCCCGTATCGGAACTGCGCCGCGTGCTGGGAGTGGCAGCATGAATGCCGCTATCAATCGCCTACTGCTGGCGCTGTGGTGCGCCGCCCCGTCCCGCTGGTTTCGGAGGGCTCACAAATGAAAACGCCCGACACCACGAAAGCAGTATCGAGCGCCACCCGGCAAGGTGCGAAAATTTTACCCTTCAACCTCCCGGCCCGCACGAATACCGCTTGCGCTGAAATCCTGGCGCGCATGCTGAGTGGCGAGGTGCTGACCGGCATGGATGGTGTTTTCGAGGTGAGTACTACGCGCCTTGCGGCGCATGTGCACTACCTGGCAGAAAGCTATGGCGTAGCGACCGAAGCCAACGATCGCGCCGTGGGCTGCAACGATGGACGCGTGGTGACGGTTAAAGCCTACAGCCTGCCGCACAGCGTTATCCAACGTGCCCGCGCTGCTGGTGCTGGCCGCTGGATTGCCAGTGTTCGCGCCGACCGTGCTGCACTGCGCGCCAAGGCAGCCCAGGCCCAACAAGAAGCCGCTCGCATGAATGCCGCACGCAAGCGCTACGCGCCACCGGGACAAGGTGACTTGTTCGTGAACGGAGGTGCGGCGTGAGTGCACCAATGCACCCGACCATGCAGCAACTTGCCGACCGCGCAGGCGTGTCACGCCGGAGGGGCAGCAATGGCGAACGGGCGTAACAGAGCCAACAAAGGCAATTCAGGCCGCGATGCAGGCGGGTTTGTGGCCTTGCCCTGGTCGGTGCTCGATTGCCCCGCCTACGCCCGTTTGAGCCATCCTGCGCGTGCTTTGTTATTCGAGCTTGCACGGCAGTTTGTGCGAGACAACAACGGGAGATTGCTGCTCTCTGCTGCCTACCTGCTCAAACGTGGCTGGCGCAGTGCGGACGTGATTACGCGAGCCAAGCGCGAGCTGTTGGCGGCAGGCTTCATTCATGAAACCGTCAAAGGGCACCGACCGAATCGTGCTAGCTGGTACGCCGTCACATGGCAGCTACTCGACAGACTGGCGGGTTACGACGCGGGTGCTGCCGAATCATTCCAGCGCGGCGCGTACCGCCAAAACTTGCCGCTCGAAAACGCAAGCCTTAGACCGTCTCACGGTGTAGAGAGCCCCCCTATTGCACCGTCTCACGGTGTAGAGACAGCGCCGCCTACGCCGTCTCACGGTGCTATTAGGCGTGCTTTTGCTGCCCTGCCTACGCCGTCTCACGGAAACCATCTAGAGATGCCATCTATTGCAGTTTGCTGGCAGGGTATGGACCAAGGCAGCTACAAGCGACTGACAGCGAAGCCCACGCACCTTTTCACCGGCCTGCTGGAAAGCCAGCACGTCACCACACACTGAAAGACACCACCATGACCAACAAATTGACGCACCACCACCTGAGCGCCGAATGGGTACGCGACACACACGGCACCGCCATCATGTTGACCCAGCAAGACGGCATCGAAGACCCGCAAACCGTGCTGGTGCATCCGTGGCAGTTGCGCGCTGCGTGCGAGCACTTCGGAGTCGTTGCTAGCGACAGGCAGGCGGCAAAGACCATCGACACATTGCAGCGGCGCATGGTGGGCTTGCGGGATCGTATCGACGCCCTGGCTGATTGGATGGCAAAGCACAGCGACCACGCCCATGCCGACCTGAGCTATGAAGTAACCCAGCTACAGGCGCTTCAAGACTTGGCAGGCGAATGGTGCACAGAGTTTGACGAACTGGAGTCCGACACCACGCCCGCCGCCGCAGAGTGCACCAGCGCACCCGTTGCCCAGGCTTCATTGCTTTGATTGAGCAGAAAAGGAACACCGATGGCGACAAGAAAAGCGCCCGCCGCTGCGTGGAAGCCGGGACAGTCTGGAAACCCCAAGGGTCGCCCGGCTGGCACTGGTGAAGTGGCAAAGTTGCGCGCCGCCATTGCAGACCGCGTGCCTGAATTGCTGTCAAAGCTGATGGCGCAAGCACTGGAAGGCGATACCGCCGCCGCCCGCCTATTGTTGGAGCGTGCCATAGCCCCGCTAAAGGCCGCAGAACAGCCGCAGGCGCTAACCCTGCCCGATGGCACTCTGACCGACCAAGGCCGTGCCGTGCTGGCTTCTGTGGCTTCTGGTGAGCTTGCGCCGGGGCAAGGGGCCGCGCTGCTGGGTGCTATCGGCACGCTGGCGCGCGTGGCTGAAGTTGACGAACTGGCCGCACGCATTACCTTTTTGGAGCAACAACATGCCAAGTCTTGAAAAGAGAATTGCAGAACTGGAAAAGAGCGCAGTCAAAGACGAGCCGCCTACTATCGTCATCATCCGCACGCTGATGCCCGGCGATGGCCCCAAGGAAGAAATTCAGGAACTGCATGACCGGATGGGCCGCCAGCACTGGATACGTCAGCCGGGAGAGTCTGAACAGGAACTGATAGACCGCGCATCCCACGAGGCGACGGGCAACGGGGTTACTTGTGCTTTGTTGATGGATTGGGACAGCTACGAGGCGCGGGCCGATGCGGAGCGTTCCGCGCGCGTGCGCGAGGCAGAGTAAAACTTGCCGCACTGAGGGTTGCTATCGCGAGCCGCCCATTCTTATTTGCAGGTCATAGGTGGCGCCAGTGTCGTCCTGGCACTCACCAAAGCCCTGATTGCTCATTTCGGAATACTGGAAGCGGCATCGCAAACCCACGCCATCGCCACTGCGCGCAATGATGTTGCCCCCGCCACCTGAACTAGTGGAGACAAAGCCAGAAGTTGCGCCTTTGCCAATCCCTACGAATGAGCCGAACGAGGCATCCGACGCGTAGGCGTACTGACCAACAAACACTCGCGAGCCAATAGTGATTCGCACGCTGCTGTCATTGTCTTGAGCCGTGCCAGAACCAACTGTAGGGCCGCCCCGCTGCTGTAGCTGTAGCTGATATGAGCAACCCGCGAGTGCAAGGCCAATCAACAAATAAAGCGCACGTAGTGTTTTCATCACTGCTCCCTTTGCATCGCATTGTGGCAACTTTCTGGCGCGTGCATGAAGCGGTGTTGCCTTGCGAGTCCTAAGAGCCCGCCGCGTGCGGGTTTTCTTTTGTCTGGTGCTGGGGCTGCACGGTACAAAAACCGGTACTGCTGGCTACATGGTGGCTACATGAGGCCAAAAACAAAAAACCCCGCTACCGATTAGATAGCAGGGTTTCCATACTGTACTTGGTGGGACGTGCGGGGGTCGAACCCACGACAAACGGATTAAAAGTCCGCTGCTCTACCAACTGAGCTAACGTCCCCAGTTTGCAAAAGAAGTTTTATCTACTGCTGCAAAGCCTTGAATTATAGCGTGATTTTTTTGACTTGTCGGGAGCTGGTGGCCAGTTTGTCGAGCACCCATCCGGCGGCACACTGGCCAAAGGTCGCCGTAACGGCCACCACCGAGCCATAGCCATGGCAATTCAAGCTGCCATCACCTTCCACCGCACAGGACGCATCAGGCGACGCCACGGCCTCGCGGCTGAATACGCAGGTGACGCCGATCTTGCGTCCTTCACGGGGGGCTTGGTGGTGCTTGCGCAGCCGATAGCGCAACTGCGCCAGCAAGGGATCATGCGTGGTTGCACTGAGATCATCGATATCGACCTTGTGCGCATGGCGCTTGCCTCCCGCTGCGCCCACGCTCACAAAGAGTGTCCCCGTTTCGCGGGCCCAGGCTGCCATGGCGGTCTTGGCCTTGATCTGGTCACAGGCGTCCACCACCGCATCCACCGGATCGGTAATCAGACCGGGCCAATTCTCCGGTGTGACGAAATCGTCAACGCACACCACCTTGCAAGAGGGATTGATGAGCCCAATGCGGTCCTGCATGGCCAACACCTTGGCTTGGCCTACAGTGGTGGTCAGCGCATGAATCTGTCGGTTGATGTTGGATTCGGCCACATGGTCGAGGTCGATCAGGGTGATGTGCCCAACGCCGCTGCGGGCAAGGGCCTCAGCCGCCCAGGACCCTACCCCGCCAATGCCGACCACCACCACATGGGACTGCTGGATGCGCTGCGCCCCTGCAACCCCATACAACCGCTCCAGACCGCCAAAACGGCGTCGCTGATCTGCGACTGACTCCGCCTCGCGCTGCTCCACCGCGATAACTGCGGGCCCGATCACTGTCGTCATTTAAGTCGCGACAACCGCTCTTTCGCCGCCACTGCAGCCTCAGACTGGGGATAGTCGCGCAACAGATCTTCCAGGGTTTTTCTGGCCGTGCGGGTTTCTTTCAGTTCAATCTGACAGTTTGCAATCGACAACGCAGCCTCGGGCGCGCGCGCGTGACCCGGTGCCTCAGACAACAACATCTTGAAGTTGCCAATGGCCTCCTTGTACTCGCGCGCAGCGTACTGTGCGTTTCCGAGCCAAAAACGGGCCGATGGCAGATAGCCACTGCGAGGGTACTGGCGGACAAAACCGGCAAAAGCCGTTTTGGCGTCTGCAAATTTGCCCGCGCGGAAAACCGCCAGAGCGGCCTCAAAATCGCGTTTTTCATCAGCATCTGCCTGAAACTCCAGCCCATCCACCGTCACCTTGACCGGCTCGAACTGGCGCAAACGCTCGTCCACACCTTGAGCGATATCTTTCTGGCGTCGCTGCAGGTCTGCCACGTCACGCAGCAGCTGTTCGTTCTGGCCACGCAACTTGGCATGCTCCATGCGCAACGTTTCAATCTGGGTCTGCAGATCCAGCAATGAACGTCTTACCTGCGAATTGTCATCCCCCGATCGCTGGTTGACCTGTTGCAGCACGTCCACCCGCTGCCGCAATTCAAGAATGGCACGCCGTGCCTCGTCATCCTCAAACAGCGCGGCATGGCCGGTGGAAACAAAGGCGCATGAGAGCGTGAGCGCAAGCAGCGCCTTGGCCGTCATTGGAAACGTTGCTGCGCGCATCAACGGTAAGACAATTCAGCGCGACGATTTTGCGCGTGCACATCTTCGCTGCCGCCCTGAGCTGCCGGCTTTTCCTTGCCAAAACTCACGGCCTCCACCTGGCTATCGGAAACGCCCAGCAAGCCCAGCGAACGGCGCACGGCTTCTGCGCGCTTTTGGCCCAGGGCCAGGTTGTATTCACGGCCACCGCGCTCGTCGGTGTGACCTTCCACCATGACCTTGCGGTTGGCACTGGATTTGATGAACCGCGCGTGCGCTTCGATCAATGACTGGAACTCGGGCTTGATAACGTAGCTGTCGTAATCAAAATAGACCAGACGGCTGACGCCCACCGGACCGGCCGCATCTTGTGCAGATTGCCCCATATTGAGGCCCGCCACGCCGCTTTGCCCGGCGGCGCCGGAATTGGCACCACCATTGGCACCCGTGGTGGGGATTGCGGACCTGTCTTCGACTGGAACATCGTCCAGCTTCACACCGGAACTGCAACCGGCCATGAGGGCTGCGACGGCAATGGCGAGGGAAATGCGTTTGATCATCATCCAAAATTCTCCTGAGAGCTTGATATACAAAAAAGTCGAAAGGTTCACTGTTTCTGAAACGGACCCCAATCGGGTTCGCGAATGTCACCGCCCTGCCCGGCAAGCCGTGCCTTGATTTTTCCGTCCAGGGTGCTGGTCATGAGCGATTCCCGGCCCTGCTGCTGCGTTGCATAAACGATCAGGCGGCTATTCGGGGCGAAACTGGGGTTTTCATCGGCGCTGGTGTCGGTAATGGCCGAAACAGCGCCCGACGTCAGATCCATCACATGCAGCTTGAATGCACCGCCGACCCTTGATATGTAGGCCAGCCAGCGGCCGTCGGGACTGATGCTGGGCGAGATGTTGTAAGTGCCGGTAAAGGTCACTCGCTCGGCATTGCCGCCAGAGGCAGGCACCTTGTAAATCTGGGGGGCGCCGCCGCGGTCACTGACAAAGTAAATGCTTTTGCCATCGCTGGAGAACGAGGGTTCCGTGTCAATGCCGGCGCTTTGCATCAATCGACGCGGCTCGCCGCCATTGGCATCAATGGTGTAGAGCTGCGAAGAGCCGTCCCGGCTCAGGGTGACCGCCAGCGTGCGGCCATCCGGCGCCCAGGCGGGTGCGCTGTTGGAGCCGCGGAAATTAGCGATGAGCCGACGCCGACCCGTTGCCACGTCGTGCACATACACCACGGGCTTGCGCGACTCAAACGAAACGTAGGCAATTTGCCCGCCATTGGGCGACCAGGCGGGCGAAATAATGGGCTCGGGGCTGGACAAGGCAGACTGCGCGTTCTCGCCATCGGCATCTGCCACCCACAGGCTGTAACGCGTACCCGCCTTGGTGACATAAACGATGCGGGTCGAAAAAACACCACGCTCGCCGGTCAGCTTTTCGTAGATGAAGTCGGAAATGCGGTGCGCCACCAAACGCAGGTCCCCTTGGGTGACCACAAAGCTCTGCCCACCCAGGTCCTGCCCGCGCACCACATCCCACAGGCGAAAGCGCACGTCAAAACGGCCGTCCGCCAGGCGTGTCACGCTTCCGGTGGCAAGTGAATCAGCGCTTTTTTGCCGCCACAGCGCCACATCGGGACGCGAGGTTTCGTCAAGCGCGGAGCCCGACGCATCCACCGCGCGAAATTGCCCGCTGCGCTCCAGGTCGGCCTGCACAATGGCGGCGATTTTCTGGGGGGACTGGGCCTCGCCGCGAAACGGGGCGATGGCCACCGGCAGCTGGGTCAGCCCGACGCCCGTGACCTCGACGCGAAATTGCGCCAGGGCGGGCAAGGCGGGGGTGGAAATCAACGCGGCCATCAGACGGCGGCGCAAGGGTTGCGGCAATGCCGCGGAGAGTGTGGGGTGAGGAGTTCGATCAGTGGTCATTGGCAGCCAGCGGAAACCGAGCGAAAGCCGGTGGACAGCCGCCAATGTTACACACCATCGGGGCACCCCTGTGACAAACTGTGCGATGGGCCCGCAGCGAATCGTAGAATCCGGGCCACATGCACGCCACCGATACGAACGCCCAGGCCGCTGCCACCCAGCCTGCTTCGCCCCCCAACCTGCGCGCCCGGCTGGCGCGGCTCTCGACCTATTTTGGGCACCAGCGCCTCGCCTGGGTGGTTGCCGTTGTGGCAACCCTGGTGGGCGCAGCGACCGAGCCGCTCATTCCTGCCTTGCTGCAACCGCTGCTCGACCGCGGTTTCACCCAGGGCACGCTGCAGTTGTGGATGGTGCCAGTTGCCATTCTGGGCGTTTTTCTGGTGCGGGGAATTGCACAGTTCGTTGCCCAATACGCACTGGCGCGCATTGCCAACGAAGGCATGCTCGCGCTGCGGCAAGCGTTGTTTGACCGCGTGCTGGCAGCAGAAATGGCCCTTTTCAGCCGCCAGTCGGCCAGTGCGCTCTCGAACACGGTGGTGTACGAGGTACAGACGGGCTCCACCCTGCTGGTGCAGGCGTTGCTGGGCCTGTCGCGCGACGGCTTCACGCTCATCGCATTGCTGGGCTATCTGCTTTACCTGAACTGGCAGCTCACACTGATTGTGGCCGTGGTGGTGCCCGGCGTCGCCTGGATCATGAAGACGCTGTCCCGTCGCCTGTATAGCCTGACCAAAAGCAGCCAGCAGGCGACCGACGAACTGGCCTATGTGGTGGAAGAAAACGTTCTGGCGCATCGCATGGTGCGCCTGCACGGGGCGCAAGCGGGTCAGGCCGAACGCTTTGGCCGCCTGAGCCGAAGCCTGCGTCGGCTGGCCATCAAATCGACCATTGCATCGTCGTCCATGACGCCGCTCACCCAGTTGCTGGCCGCCGCCGCACTCTCGACGGTGATCTGCATCGCCCTGTGGCAAAACCGGGGAGCGGTGGACACACGGGAGGTGACGGTGGGCGGCTTTGTCGCGTTCATCACGGCAATGCTCATGCTGATTGCACCCATCCGCCGGCTGGCCGACGTGGCCAACCCGATCACACGCGGCCTGGCGGCACTGGAGCGGGGCCTGGCGCTGCTGAGCGATGCCGAGGCGGAAACGGGCGGCCTTTACACCGTAGAGCGGGCCAAAGGCGCACTCACCCTGCAGGATGTGACGGTGAGCTTTGGCCCAGAGCATGCGCCCGCCCTGGACCGTGTGAGCCTGACGGTGCAACCGGGCGAGATCGTGGCGCTGGTGGGCCCGTCAGGCGCAGGCAAGACCACCCTGGTGAACCTGCTGCCGCGTTTCGTGAGTCCCTCGTCGGGCCAGATCCTGCTGGACGGCCACCCCTTGAGCGACTGGCGCCTTGATGCCCTGCGCTCGCAATTTGCGATGGTCAGCCAGGATGTGGTGATGTTCAACGACAGCATTGCCGCCAACGTGGCCCTGGGCAGCCCCATCATCGAACAACGGGTGCACGACTGCCTTGCCGCCGCGAACCTTGCAGAACATATTGCAGCCCTGCCCCAGGGCGTCCACACCGTGGTGGGCCACAACGCCGCCCAGCTTTCGGGCGGACAACGCCAGCGTCTGGCGATTGCACGGGCGCTTTACAAGGATGCGCCCATCCTCATCCTCGATGAGGCAACCTCCGCGCTGGACACCGAGTCTGAACGCCTGGTGCAGGACGCCCTGCAGCGGCTCATGCGCGGCCGCACCACACTGGTCATCGCCCACCGCCTGTCCACCATCGAACACGCCGACCGCGTGGTGGTGATGGAGCGAGGCCGCATTGCAGAGCAAGGCACACACAGCGCTTTGCTGGCCAGCGGCGGGCTCTATGCCCGCCTGCAAAACCGCCCCGCAGCCGGCTAGAAAAGACCCGAGGGCCTGCGCACCCGGTTGCCCGGGTTGCCACTTACCATTTGCCGCGGTTGGGCTGGCGGCGGCGAATCGCTGTGGCGATGGCCTGTGCCGCCTCGCTGCGACTGACGCGCAGCGCAAAATCGGTGGCAGTCAGCCCCAGCTGGTTTTTCAGCGCCGGATCGGCCCCCTCGTCCAGCAACAACTGCAAGGCTTCCCTTGTGCCGTATTGCGCCGCCATCATCAAAGGCGTAGAGCCATTGGGCGATGCCGCATCGATGTAGGCATGGTTCTCCAGCAACAAGGCCAAGATGCGCGTGTGCTCGGGCGTGGTGCCCGACGCGGCATAGTGCAGCGCCGTCCAGCCCGGTTTGTTGATATCGGCGTCGCGCGCAATCAGCGCCTTGACGGCCTCGATGTTGCCCTTGATGGCGGCCAGCATCAGCGGGCTTTCGTCCTGCGCATTGCGGGCTTCCACATTCAACTGCCGCGCGCCCATCAGCGCCATGAAGGCATTGTGGGATTCCAGCTGCAACGCCATCGACAAACCTACCTGCCCCTTGGGGTCGCGCGTGTTGGGGTCAAAGCCCCGCCGCAGCAACGCGGAAATGGCGGCCCCGTCATCGCGCCGGATGGCCGTGAAAAAGTCTTCGTAAGAGCCCGCTTGCGCCGTGGCAGTGACCGCCACCAGCACCAGGGCCAAAACGGAACGGCGTTGCAGACTCATGCCACCACTCCTTTGAACAATGTCTCGAAATTGCGGCTGGTGGCCTGCGCCACCGCCTCCAGCGGGATACCACGGGTTTGTGCAATCTGGCGGGCCACCAGGGGCACATAGGACGGGTTGTTGGTCTTGCCCCGGTAGGGCACGGGCGCGAGGTAAGGGCTGTCGGTTTCGATCAACATGCGATCCATGGGCACAAAGGCGGCCACGTCGCGCAGATCCTGCGCACTCTTGAAGGTGACGATGCCCGAGAACGAAATGTAGTACCCCAGGTCCAGCGCGGCCCGCGCCACCTGCATCGACTCGGTAAAGCAGTGGAACACGCCACCGGCACGATTGCCCGCGCCATCTTCGCCCTCTTCGCGCAGGATGGCCAGGGTGTCATCCGAGGCGCTGCGGGTGTGGATCACCAGCGGTTTGCCGCAGGCCCGTGCTGCGCGGATATGGGTGCGAAAGCGCTCACGCTGCCATTCCATATCGGCAATGCTGCGCCCGCCCTTGCGGTCTTCCATGCCGTAGTAGTCCAGGCCCGTTTCGCCAATCGCCACCACGCGGGGCAGCGCGGCGCGGTCCAGCAGGTCTTGCACCGATGGCTCGGTCACGCCCTCGTTGTCGGGGTGCACACCCACCGTGCTCCAGAAGTTGTCATGGGCCAGCGCGAGTGCATGCACATCGTCGAATTCTTCCATGGTGGTGCAGATGCACAGGGCGCGCTCGACCTGCGCCTCCTGCATGGCCTGGCGAATGGCGGGCAGCTGGCTGAGCAGTTCGGTGAAGGTGAGGTGGCAGTGCGAATCGGTAAACATGCGGTTTCAAAACAAAAAAGCCGACCCGCCAGCGCGGGTCGGCACAAGATCAGACCATGCAATCAAATGGTTTGCGTGGGACGTTCCGACCCCAGGGCCGTGCCCAGCAGCTCCTCGATCTTGGCCTTGAGCTGCCGCGATTTTTCATCTTTGGGGAACTGGATGCCAACCCCCTGTGTGCGGTTGCCCGCTGCGCGAGGGGGAGTGACCCACGCCACGCGGCCAGCCACGGGATAGCGCTGGGTGTCGTCGGGCAGGGTCAGCAGCACATACACATCGTCACCCAGCTTGTAGTCGCGCGGCGTGGGAACAAAAATGCCCCCTTCCACAAAAAAAGGAATGTAGGCCGCGTACAAGGCCGCCTTTTCCTTGATGGCCAGCTGCATGACACTGGGACGGGGCGCTGTGGATGGACTGCTCATGGTGATGGGGTCGGCTTCAGTGCCTTGAGTGTAGGGTGTTTCGCGCCTGGGCTACAAGCGCCTCCAGCATCAGGCCGGCATTGAACGGATGGTCGGCCGTGCGTGCGGCCTTGGCCAGGGCGCGCGACCAGCGCGTGAGAGCCCCCAACGGCGGCGGCTTGGGCAGGTCGCCGGACGCGAAATAGCGCGGAGCAGCGCCCACACTGGCAGCCAGCAGGTCGTGGCACAGCTTTTGAAGGGCATCGATCACCTGGGCCGGTGCCCAATCGCCCAGCGCCGCCACGTCGCCACGCGCAATGGCCTGGGGCAAAGCGGCCCACGACTGCGGACTGCGCCCCGAACGGGCCAGCGCCAGCGCGTCGTCAGGCCGGCCACCTGCAGCGCGCAGATGCGCTGCTGCGGCTGCTGGCTCGACCCCCTGCGCCGCCAGCCACTGGAGCATGTCGGCCTCGGCGGGCCAGACCATGGCGTGGCCCAGGCAGCGGCTGCGGATGGTGGGAAGCAGCTGGTGCGCGGCCTCACTGGCCAGAACAAAACGCACGTCGCCCGGCGGCTCCTCCAGGGTCTTGAGGAGCGCATTGGCCGTGATGTGGTTCATCTGCTCGGCCGGATACACCAGTACCGCCTTGCCCCGCCCGCGGGCCGACGTGCGCTGCGAAAACTCCACCGCATCGCGCATGGCCTCCACGCGGATTTCGCGGCTGGGCTTGCGCTTTTTATCGTCAATGTCGGCCTGGGCTTTCTCCGACAGGGGCCAGCCCAGCGCCAGCATGTGCACCTCGGGCATCAGCACGCACAGGTCGGCATGGGTGCGTACATCGATGGCATGGCAACTGCCGCACCGGCCGCAAGCGCCCTGGGCCGTGGGGGCATCGCACAGCCATGCGCGCACCAGCTCCATGCCCAGGGCGTACTGGCCCAGCCCCGAAGGGCCTTGCAGCAGCCAGGCATGGCCGCGCTGGGCCAGCAGGCTGGCCCGCTGTGCGGCAATCCAGGGTGCGAGGGCCACGGCACTCTCGGTCATTGCGGGCCTCCCTGGCTGGCCACCATGATCGCCAGCCACCCCTTGCGCACAAATACGCTGGTGAGTTGCTGCCACACGCGATGGCGCTCCTGCGCGGCATCCAGGCGCACGAAACGCTGGGGCGCAGCAGCAGCCCGGTCGGCGTAGCCCTGGGCCACGCGGCGGAAGAACTCCACGGGCTGCGCCTCAAAACGGTCGGGAACACGGGCACCGGCAAGGCGCTCGGCGGCAACCTCGGGGGCCAGATCAAACCACACCGTCAGATCGGGTTCACGCATCAAATCGACCTCTGGCCCAAGCCCCGTCTGCGCAAAGCGCTCCAGGGTTGATAGCACCCCAAGATCGAAGCCCCGCCCTGCCCCCTGGTAGGCAAAGGTCGCGTCGGTGAAACGGTCGCATAACACCACATCGCCACGCGCGAGCGCGGGCTCGATGACGTTGCGCAGGTGATCGCGGCGGGCGGCAAAAATCAGCAGCGATTCGGTCAGCGCGTCCATGGGGTCGTTCAGCACCATCTCGCGCAGCTTCTCGGCCAGCGGAGTGCCGCCGGGCTCGCGGCTGACGGTCACGGTGCGGCCCTGTGCGCGAAAGGCTTCGGCCAGCCCCCCGATGTGCGAGGACTTGCCTGCGCCGTCGATGCCTTCAAAGGTGATGAACAGACCGGGTCGTGACATGAAAACCTTGGTTGAATCGTTGCGGGCCGGCTGGTGTGAGGCGCGCGGAAAATCCCGCGTGCCGCTCACTGCCCCCGCTGATAGCGGTTGACCGCGCGGTTGTGCTCGTCCAGCGAGGCGCTGAAATGGCTGGTGCCATCGCCCTTGGCCACAAAGTACAGTGCGCGCGTGGGCTCGGGCTGCACCGCCGCCAGCAGCGATGCCTTGCCGGGCATGGCAATCGGCGTGGGCGGCAGGCCCGCGCGGGTGTAGGTGTTCCAGGGCGTGTCGGTCTGAAGATCGCGGCGGCGCAGGTTGCCGTCAAACTTCTCGCCCAGCCCGTAGATCACCGTCGGGTCGGTCTGCAGCAGCATGCCCACCCGCAGGCGGTTGGTGAACACGCCGGCAATCTGCCCACGGTCACTGGCCCGGCCGGTTTCCTTTTCGACAATGCTGGCCAAAATCAGCGCTTGCTCCGCCGATTTCAGGGGCGTGTCGGCAGCGCGCTGCGCCCAGGCGGCTTCAAGGCGGCGGTCCATGGCGTGCATGGCCCGGCGCAACAGGGCAATGTCGCTCGACCCCTTGGCATAGGCATAGGTGTCGGGGAAAAACCGCCCCTCGGGATGCATACCCGGGCGCCCAAGCTGCGCCATCAGTTCTGCATCGGTAAGCCGGGCGGAGTCGGGCTGGAGCTGGTCCTCCCTGGCCAGGGCCTGCCGCACCTGGCGCCAGTTCAAGCCTTCCACCAGCGTGAAGGCGCGCAGCGCCTCTTCGCCGCGAGCCAGCTTTTGCAGCAGGGTGACGGGGGTGGTGCCCGGCGGGATTTCGTAATTGCCAGCCTTGATGGCACGGTCTTGCCCCGAAAGGCGGAACCAGGCATACAGCAGGCGCGCATCGGTGTTGACGCCCGCAGCCACCACATCGCGGGCCACACCGCGCGCCGTGGTGCCGGGCTCGATGGCAAGCTCCAGCGCCTGCGTGCCTGCACCCGCCATGGGCAGCGGCTGGTGCAGCCACCAGTAGGCAACGCCACCCAGTGCGATCCCAACCACCACGATGAAAGCCAGTAAACGTCGCACAACCCTGCCGTCTGTATGTATGAAGCAGCGCATCATAATTCAGCGATGACTTACCCACTGAATGGCATTGCCCCCCTGTCCCATCTCGGCGTGATTCGCGTGGAAGGCGAAGACGCCGCCAAGTTTCTGCACGGCCAGCTCACCCAGGATTTCGCCTTGCTCGACCTGCAGCACGCCCGCCTGGCTGCCTTTTTGTCGGCCAAAGGCCGCATGCAGGCCAGTTTCATCGGCTTCAAGCGCAGCGAGACCGAGGTGCTGCTGGTTTGCAGCCGCGACCTGCTGGCGCCCACGCTCAAGCGCCTGTCGATGTTTGTGATGCGCGCCAAGGCCCGGCTGAGCGATGCCACGGCCGACTACGCGCTGTACGGAGTGGCCGGAGAAGCTATCAATTCAGTAGCTTATGGCGCACAGCCCGCATGGACAAAAGCCGATTTTGGCTTGGCAACGGTAGTGCACCTGTACCCTGCCCTCGGCCAGCCCCGTGCCTTGTGGGTGGCCCCTGCTGCCGAGCCAGCCCCAGCCGGCCCGGCGCTGGATGCGGCCCTGTGGATGTGGAGCGAAGTGCAAAGCGGCGTTGCCACGCTCGCGGCGCCGTTGGTCGAAGCCTTTGTGCCGCAGATGCTCAATTACGAATCGGTGGGGGGTGTGAACTTCAAGAAGGGCTGCTACCCGGGCCAGGAAGTCGTGGCGCGCAGCCAGTTCCGCGGCACGCTCAAGCGCCGCGCCTTCATTGCGCACGCCCCGGCCGATGTGGTGGCAGGTGCCGAGGTTTTTGCGGCCAGCGACCTGGAGCAGCCTTGCGGCACCGTGGTGCAGGTGGCCCCCGCGCCCGGTGGCGGTGTGGATGCCATCGTGTCGCTGCAAATTGCCGCCGCGCAAGAAGCGCTGCAAGTGGGGGCAGCGGGTGGCGTGCCCCTCACGCTGGCCCCGTTGCCTTACCCGCTGCTCGACGATATTTGACGAGTTTGTGCAATTTGCTATGAATTAAATAGCTTATTGCGCTTGCTCTTCATTGCTTTTAAGTAATAAACCGATTGAAAATCAAACCAGACAAGCGCTGGCAGCTATTTTTTATATAGCAACAATCCGAGCGTTTTCACCCACGGTGCAGCAGCTGACCACGCGCGCCATCTCGGGACCAGCCCCACAGGAACCAACAGACACGTTTGCGACGCAACAGGCTGCGTGCTCTTGCCGCCCGCAAACCTGCCCAGTGCTGGCGCTCAGAGGGCCTTTTTGACCAGCCCGCCCTTGAACAGGTAAGGAAGCCGGGGCCCGCGCCCCTCAGCGGCGCCGCCTTTGTCTTCCACGCTGATGGCCAGCTCTTGCACGCCCGCCAACGCAGTGGCGGGGGCAGGCAGTTGCAGGGTTTTGTAGGTGCTGGCAATCACGCCCAGCGAGCGTGGGGGCTTGTCGCCATCCAGCGCCCACAGCTGCATGCTGTCCTCCCGCCCCTCGCGCACCTCGTTCAGGCGCTGCAGTTGCAGCACGCTGCCCTGCGTGTCGGCCGTCACCAGCAGGGCAGGCATGTGCCGGTCGTCCAGCAGCACCGACAGGTACTGCACCTGCGCCACCGCCGCCACCTTGGTCTGCAGGTGCGCGATTTGCGCCTTGAGTTGTTCGACCATGCTCGCGCTGGTTGCCCAGGCAATGAACAAAGTCACCAGCAGAAAAATCGCCAGGGCACGCCACCAGGCGCTGACCCCACGGCGGGCCGATGCAGGTGGCGTTGGGGCGATGGACGGGGTGTCGGGCATGTCGAAATCCGTTGGAGCAGCAAGGAACCGTGAGTATGCCCGCGCCCACCGGTGGCTCGGACATCGCCGGACAGCCCCAGAGCGGCCACCAGCCCACCAGCCAGCCAGCCCTGAAACCGGCAATGCGTTTCCATGCCGCCGCGTTTCCGTGTGATGATCCCGCCAGCAACGTGAATGGATACAACATGGCCTCCCCCACCGACAGCATCAGCATGGCACTGTTCTGCGACTTTGAAAACGTCGCCCTTGGAGTGCGTGACGCCAAATACGACAAGTTCGACATCAAGCCGGTGCTCGAACGCCTGCTGCTCAAGGGCTCCATCGTCGTCAAAAAGGCCTATTGCGACTGGGATCGCTACAAGGGCTTCAAGGCCACGATGCATGAAGCCAACTTCGAGCTGATCGAGATTCCCCATGTCCGACAGTCGGGCAAAAACTCGGCCGACATCCGCCTTGTGGTGGACGCGCTGGACCTGTGCTACACCAAGTCGCACGTCAACACCTTTGTGATCATCAGCGGCGATTCCGACTTCTCCCCGCTCGTCTCCAAGCTGCGCGAAAACGCCAAGCAGGTGATCGGTGTGGGCGTCAAGCAGTCCACCTCGGACCTGCTGATTGCCAATTGCGACGAGTTCATTTTCTACGACGATCTGGTGCGTGAAAGCCAGCGCGCGCAAGCCCGGCGCCAGCCTTCCGATGCGGCACCCCAGGCCCGGCGCTCGCCCGAGGAAGAGCGCAACCGCAAGGAAGCACAAGAGTCGCGCCGCACCCAGGGCATCGAACTGGCCGTGGAGACGTTTGATGCACTGGTCTCCGAGCGCGGCGACAGCGGCAAGATCTGGGCTTCGGTGCTCAAGGAAGCCATCAAACGCCGCAAACCCGACTTCAGCGAAACCTATTACGGTTTTCGGGCCTTTGGCAACCTGCTGGAAGAAGCCCAGGAGCGCGGCTTGCTGGAGTTTGGCCGGGACGAAAAATCGGGCGCCTACGTGTTTCGCAGCCATGGCAGCAGCGGCGCCCCCCGCGCCCGGCCCGACACGGCAGGTGAAAACCCGATGACGGGCTATTTCCGCCAGAACGCCCCCCAGCCCCCGAGAGAGCCCGGCGCTGACAGCCACGGGCCACGCCAGCGCGGACGTGGCGGCCGATCCGGGCACGCAGCATCATCCGACCCGCGCGAATTGCCGCCCATGCTGCACGCCAGCGACGACGGATTGGCAGGTGAAGACCCATCGTTCAGCGCAATGCCGCGCGACAACGACGGCACTGCGGCGCTTCATGCGCCAGGCGATGCACCGATGGGTTCACCAATGAATGCGCCGGTCAGTGCACCGGTCCGTGCGCAGCTGGATGTGCCGCAAGAAAGGCCAGTGGGCGGTTATTTTCGGCAGCAGCCGCGCACGACGGAACCGCCCGCCATGGAACCGCGCACACTGGAGCGCCCAGCCCATGAGCAGCCCACCGAAGCGCCCAAACCCCTGGCGCCCGCCACATCCGCCACGTCCGCCGAACCCGCGCGCGGCCGTGCGCGCAGCCGCAAGCCGGTGACGCAACCGGTCGAGGCGGTTGCGCCTGTGGCGGCCACGGCGGCACAGGGTCCGCACGATGCGCCCTCCAGCTCGGCCCGTGCCTCCAGTGCAGCGCCGAAGGCTTCAGCAGAAAGCGAATCCGAGTCACCCAAAAAAGCCCCTGCCCGGCCACGCCGGCCGCGCAAGCCTGCGCAGGACACCGGGGCCGACTGACCCACAGCCAACGCAACCCCCAGCGGGCGCCACGGTCTCGGACCGTGGGGCGACGTGGGGACGTTTCAGAAGCGTCAGGCGTCTCTGGCCAGCCGCACCCCCGAAAACTGCCAGCGCGCCGTGGCCGGGAAAAAATTGCGGTAGCTGGCGCGTGCATGGCCGGCCGGCGTGGCGCACGAGCTGCCCCGCAGCACATACTGGTTCACCATGAACTTGCCGTTGTATTCGCCCACGGCGCCTTCTGCGGCCCTGAAACCGGGGTATGGCGCGTAGCTCGATTGCGTCCACTGCCACACCTCGCCAAACAGCTGCTCCAGGCCGAGGCCCCGTGCCGCACTGGGGTGCAGCGCGTCTGTGTGGGGAGCACGGGTGGTGCCTGAAGCCAGCGGTGCCGCGGCGTGCTCCCACTCGGCCTCGGTGGGCAGGCGCGCACCTGCCCAGCGCGCGTAGGCGTCCGCCTCGAAATACGACAGGTGCACCACGGGCTGCCCATGGCGCAACGGGCCCAGCCCTGCCAGGGAGAACTGGTGCCATCCGGCACCGACACGCTGCCAATACAAAGGCGCCTCCAGCCCGTGGGCAACGCGCCAGTCCCAGCCTTCGGCCAGCCAATGGGCAGGATTGCGGTAACCGCCATCGTCCACAAAGGCAGCAAACTCGGCATTGGTGACAAGGCGTGATGCCAGTGCATACGGATGCAGATACACCGTGTGGCGGGGACTCTCGTTGTCAAACGCAAAGCTGTCGCCCACATGGCCTATTTCGGTAAGCCCGCCGGCAAACGCATGCCAGACCAGCGGCGGTGCGGCTTCTGCATCGGCGGCCACTGACTGCGGCGAACGGTAGGCCGGATGCATCGGGTTGCTCGACAGCAAATGCTGGATGTCGGTCACCAGCAACTCCTGGTGCTGCTGCTCGTGCTGCAAGCCCAGCTCTACCAGTGCGCACAGTGCCGCATCCTGCCCCGGCGTGGACAAAAGGTGCAGCATGCGCGCATCCACATCGGCCCGGTACGCCAGCACCTCGGCCAGCGAGGGGCGCGTGATCAGACCGCGCTGCGCCCGCGGGTGGCGGGCGCCGACACCGTTGTAATACGAGTTGAACAAGACCCTGAAGGCGGGCGCAAACGGCGCAAAACCAGGCTCGTGCGCCTCCAGCACAAAGGTTTCAAAAAACCAGGTGGTGTGGGCCAGATGCCATTTGGCCGGGCTGGCGTCGGGCATGGACTGTGCGGTGCAGTCTTCGGGCGACAGGGGCTGCACCAGCCCGGTGGTGTGGCGGCGCACTTCGGTGTAGCGGGAAATCAACAAATTCATGGCCAGGCAGCGCTCCAGCAGAGGGTTCAGGGGCGGGCGTGCACCACGGCAAACCAGCCCCGCTCGTCGGTCCATGCCTGCGCATGGGAGAAACCCGCCTGGGCCAGCATGTCGGTGAACACGGCAAGGGGGTATTTGTAGCTGTTTTCGGTGTGGATGCGCTCGCCCATGGCAAACCGGCGCTCGCCACCCGGCCAGCGCACGCAAATTGGTGCGAGCGCCTCCAGGTGCATCTCGATGCGCGATGCTTGCTGGTTGAAGAACGCCCGGTGGCCCCACTGGTCTTCCACAAAATCACTGCCGATCAGGCGGTTGAGGTGCGTGAGCACATTGCGATTGAAAGCCGCCGTCACGCCCGCTGCATCGTCGTAGGCGGCCTCCAGCACCGCCACATCCTTGGGCAGATCGATGCCGATCAGCAGGCCACCATCGCCATCCACCAGGGCGCGCATGTGCCGCAACAACTCAAGCGCCTGGGTCGGGTCAAAGTTGCCGATGGAGGAGCCCGGATAAAACACCAGGCGCCCGGCCCGTGGAATGTCGGAGGGCAGCACGACGCCCTGGGTCATGTCGCCACCCACCGCCCGCGCATCCAGCCCCGGCATGTCAGCACGCAGGCGCAGCACGGCCTCTTGCAAAAAATCGACCGAGATATCCACCCCCACAAAACAGGCGGGCCGCACCCAGCCGCACAACGCGCGGGCCTTCTCGCAGCTGCCGGCGCCCAGTTCGATCACGGTGCGCACGGCGCCCAGATGCCGGGCCATGTCGGCCGCATGCCGCTGCATCAGGGCCGTCTCGGTGCGCGTGGGGTAGTACTCGGGCAGGCGGGTGATGGCTTCGAACAATTGCGAGCCCCGCTGGTCGTAGAAGTATTTGGGTGAGATGCGCGCGGGGCGCTGGCTCAGGCCGTCGGTGATGTCGCTGGGGCGGTTCAGGGGCATGGCGGTGTGCGTCGGGTGTTGGGCATGGGGTGGTGAACGATGCCACAGGCTACCCCCACTGCGTTCACCCCGGGTGACAGCCTGCAACCACGGGGCGCGCAGGATTGCGCCGACACGGAATCGCGCTGGCCCACTTTTCATCCGGGAGAGTTCGATACGATCTCAAGCATTTTCAGGCCCTAGACCAATACTATCAAGCGCTAATAGCTATTATTTATATAGCGTTTTTTCAATCAATACCCAGCGCCGGCAGACCGCCGCGTCACGGCCCACCGGTGGAAACCACCAAAAAAAAGGCCGGCGCACGCGCCAGCCCTTTTGACCTTGGAGTCTGATGGCAAGGCGCCGCTCGCGCAGCGCCGTTGCATCAGAAGCGCCAGCCGAGGCCCACACCCACCAGCACGGGGTCCACCTTGAACGTGCCCTGCTTGGCGCCGCCAGCGAACACGTCGGTCTTGATGTAAACCTTCTTCACGTCGAAGTTCAGATACAGGTTTTTGGACAGGGGAATGTCCACGCCGACCTGCAGGGCACCGCCCCAGCTGTTGCGGTCGATGTCCACACCGGCGGGCAGGTTCACGTTGGAAAAGCGCGTGTAGTTGACACCGGCGCCCACATAGGGCTTGAAGCCAGGGGCGTCAAAGTGGTATTGCAACAGCAGCGAAGGCGGCAGGTGCTTGAGCGAGCCGATGCGGCCACCCAGAACGCTGGAGCTCAGGTCGTGCTTTTGCGGCACCGTGAGGATCAACTCGGCAGCCACGTTCTTGTTGAAGAAATACGAGATGTCAACTTCAGGAATCGTCTTGTTGTTGACCGACAGGCCCAGGCCCGTGCTGTCCTTGTTGGCGCTGTCCAGATGGACGGCGCGCACGCGCACAAGCCAAGGGCTCTCAGCTTGCTGCGCAAAAGCAGCGCCAGAGGTCAATGCGCACAAAACGGCTACAGCCAGCAGATTTTTTTTCATACAGAACCCAATGCGGTTAAACGGGGACGGCCCCCGTACCGCAATTGAGCCTGTTAGCAAAATGGTCAACCTTGCCTCAGGTCAAACTCTTGGTAGTTACCCGAAGACGGAGCACCCGGGCCTTCCGGGTCACTTCAGGGTCCTCAGTGCGCCTTGGCACCCTTGCGCAGCCGGGCCACCACGGTCACTACCGCCACCACCAGGCCACCGGCCACGATGCCGACAACCGCGTTCAGCAGGTTGGGAACCACCACCGCCCACAGACCACCCACCGGCCAAAGGGCAGCCGCTGCACCCACGCCCTCCACGGCATGGTGCAGCGCTGGAACCCCATGCACCAGAATCCCGCCGCCCACCAGAAACATCGCCGCCGTGCCCGCCACCGACAGCGTCTTCATCAGCCAGGGCGCCGCGCGCACAATGCCTGCGCCCACAGCGCGGGCTGCTGCGCCCGGCTTCTGGTTGAGCCACAGCCCCAGGTCGTCAAGCTTGACGATGCCCGCCACCAGGCCGTAAACACCCACCGTCATGGCCAGCGCAATGCCCACGAGCACCGTCACCTGCTGCACAAACGGCGCACCTGCCACCGTGCCCAGGGTGATGGCGATGATTTCCGCCGACAGGATGAAATCGGTGCGAACGGCGCCCTTGATCTTGTCTTTTTCGAAAGCCACCAGGTCCACAGCCGGGTTGGCGTTGGCCTTCACATGGCTTTCGTGCTCGGCCTCTTTCTGGTGCGGGCTGTGCAAATACTTGTGGGCCAGCTTCTCAAACCCCTCAAAGCACAAAAATGCGCCACCCACCATGAGCAGCGGCGTCACCGCCCAGGGCGCAAAGGCGCTGATAAGCAGCGCGGCCGGCACCAGAATCGCCTTATTCACCAGCGAACCCTTGGCCACGGCCCAGACCACCGGAATCTCGCGCTCTGCGCGCACGCCCGTGACCTGCTGGGCATTGAGCGCCAGATCGTCACCCAGCACACCCGCGGTCTTTTGCGCTGCCACCTTGGTCATGACCGACACGTCATCGGCCATGGCAACGCTCTTCTTGGCAGCGACCTTGGTCATGAGGGCCACGTCGTCGAGGATGGTTGCAATGTCGTCCAACAATGCGAGAAGGCTGCCAGCGGCCATGTAAATTCCTTGAAGAAGCAGGTGAAAACAGGAAGGGTCGGGAGAAAAGCATGCGTCCTGCGCGCTGCGTGGCGTGCACTATAGCAACGCACCGTGGCAGCCAAGGCGTCACGCCGCCCCTGCCCCCTGCAGCGCCACGGAATGCCGTGGACGCAAAGGCCATCGACAAGGGGCGCATACTCGCAGGCTCACCCACCACTTCGGGGTCCCTGACATGGCTTCGCGCCCCCGCCATGCCAGGCTATCTCACCAAACAGGAAAGCGTCCCGATTGCGGGCGTGGACAACCTGCTCATCCGCTCGCTTCTCGATCGCCAGCAGTTTTCTGACCCTCTGGGCGTTGCAGAGCGCCTGGGCATCTCGTCTGCAACCTGGCCATTGTTCGGCCTGCTGTGGCCCTCGGGCGCCCAACTGGCGGCACGGATGGCCCTGCGCCCCTTGCGCAAAGACGAGCGGGTGCTGGAAATTGGCTGCGGCCTGGGGCTGGCCAGCCTGGTGTGCCACCGGCGCGGCGTGGATGTCACGGCCAGTGATTGCCACCCGCTGGCCAACCCGTTTTTGCTGGAGAACCTGCGGCTCAACGCCCTGCCCCCGATGAAATACCGCACCGGACAATGGGGAGGCACGCCTTTGGTCGCACAACGGGAACACCCGCACAACGCCCCCTTACTGGCAAGCGCGGTGCAGGGGCAGTTTGATCTGATCATGGGCAGCGATGTGCTGTATGAGCGCGATGTGCGCGCCACGCTGGCCAGTTTCATCGACCGCCATGCGGGCGCGGGTGCACAGATCTGGATCGTGGACCCCAACCGCGGCAACCGCTCGGCATTCAACAAGCAGATGGCGGCCCACGGCTTTGAAGTGACCGAGGAACGGCTGGACCACCCGGTGCGCGGCGATCTGCCCGCCTACAAGGGGCGCTTGCTGGTGTACCAGCGAAATGGTTGTGATGCACCCCCTGAGTCGCCTTCGGCGCCTTCCCCCTGAAGGGGGACGACGCCCTCGCTGCGGGGCGGCCCTTGCTCGGCGTCCCTGGCTTGCGCAGCGCCGGTTGCGTGGGCTTGCGGGTGGAGCACAGCGCAAGGGATCACTGCAATGCAGGGTTGGAGCGCCCTAAAAGCAAAAAGGCCAGGCCACAAGGACCCAGCCTTTTCGCAGTGCACGGGCCCCGCACAGCCCGGCCGGTCAGAAAAAGATCACCCGACCCACTTGCGGGCGTTGCGCCAGATGCGCATCCAGGGGCTCAGCGCACCGATGTCACCACTGGTCCAGCTCATCTGCACGTTGCGGAACACGCGCTCGGGGTGCGGCATCATGGCCGT
>ERZ724504.279-NODE-279-length-28806-cov-10.086988_pt1 | contig 28806 bp, 28 predicted proteins | sample MGYA00376037_ERZ724504 | MGnify/ENA primary metagenome ERZ724504 (study PRJEB28724, sample SAMN07190888) | wastewater metagenome | isolation source: influent of sewage treatment plant in Hong Hong | place: USA: Christiansburg, Virginia | collected 2016-03-01 ... | reverse complement strand
CCGTACCCCGCAACTACGCGGATCACTCGGGACGGGGAAGTCCCTTTCATTCGTTTGGGCCCTGCGGCCCCCAACAAGCCATGCTGTCAAAAATGGTGGCATATCACTTTGCAATGCCCAGAAAAACGGCCAAGCAGCGCTCCACCTCGACTATGACATCCGAATCGATTTGGCCGAAGACCGCACCCAGTTTGTCGCGTTTCACGGTCATGGTTTTGTCCACCATCACCTGTGAAGGTTTCTGCAAACCGTTTTCGGCATTCGGTTGAAGCGGGATGCGCAGCAGCGGTGCGGCGACAAGCGCGCTTGTCACTGGGAGCACCGTCACGGTGGCATGCTCGCTGAAGTGGTCGGCCTGAATTACCAAGGCGGGTCGGGGTTTCCCGAAATCGCCTTGCATCGCGATGGTCACCAAGTCGCCACGCTTCATTCTGTCCAGCCATCCAGGTCCGCCAAGGCGTCATTCATGAAGTGCTGCATGTCCGTATCTGCCATGTCCGCCTTAGCAGCAAGAAGAGATTGGCGGCGGCATTCCTGCGCGAAATCAGGCCGCCTCGTATCCGGCACCCATATTTGTACCAAACGAAGGCCCGCCATGCGCAGCGCGTCGCGGTGCTTTTGAACCCGTGAATTGACATGAGCCATTGGGTGATCCTCTGTTGTTACATGCAACAGTCTAGGGGCTTATGGTGTTACATGCAACACCCGACCGACACCGGCAGCAGCCAAGCGTGGCCGCAGCACGCACAGCCGTTTACCATCGCTGCAAACACACGCGACCCGCCATGCTCCCCCACACCTTCCTCTGGCACGACTACGAAACCTTCGGCTCCGACCCGCGCCGCGACCGGCCGGCGCAGTTCGCCGCCATTCGCACCGACGCCGAGCTGAACGAGATCGGCGAGCCGCTGATGCTGTACTGCCAGCCGCCCAACGACTATTTGCCCGAGCCCGAAGCCTGCCTCATCACCGGCATCACGCCGCAAATCGCCTACGAGCGCGGCGTCAGCGAGCTCGAATTCGCCGCGCGTATCCACGAGGCCATGGCCCAACCGGGCACGATTGGCGTGGGCTACAACACGATTCGCTTCGACGACGAGGTCACGCGCCACATGTTTTGGCGCAACCTGATCGACCCCTATGGCCGCGAGTGGCAGAACCAGTGCGGCCGCTGGGATTTGCTCGACGTGGTGCGTCTGGCCTATGCGCTGCGGCCCGATGGGCTCATCGTCTGGCCCAAGAAGGAAGACGGCTCGCCCAGCTTCAAGTTGGGCGATTTGGCCAAGGCCAACGGCTTGCTGCACGAGGCAGCGCACGACGCGCTGTCCGACGTGCGCGCCACCATTGCCCTGGCCAAGCTCTTGCGCCAGCACAACGCCAAGCTGTTTGACTTTGCCCTCGGCCTGCACAAGAAGGAGCGCGTGGCCGCCGAGCTGCGCTTGCCGACCGATGTGCAGAATGCACGGCCGTTCCTGCATGTTTCGGGGATGTTCCCCGCCGAACGCGGTTGCCTGGGGGTGATGTTCCCGCTGGCCACGCACCCGACCAACAAAAACGAGCTGATTGCCTGGGACTTGGCGCACGACCCATCCGAGCTGGCGACGCAAAGCGTGGAGGAGCTGCGCCTGCGCCTGTTCACACGCAGCGCCGACTTGCCCGAAGGGATCAAGCGCTTGCCGTTCAAGGGCGTGCACCTGAACAAGTCGCCCATGGTGGTGGGCAATGTCAACACCCTGACGCCCGAGTTGGCGGCGCGCTGGGGTTTCGACATGGGGCAGATCGCGGAGCATGCCCAGCGCGCGAATTTGCTGCCCGACATGAGCGCCATCTGGGCGGCGGTGTACCAGCGGCCCAAGGCCGAGGGCCCCGCGCCGGACGTGGAGCAGGATTTGTACGGCGGTTTTGTCGGCAATGGCGACCGCCGCCGGCTCGACGACTTGCGCGCCATGACCGGCGCGCAACTGGCCGCCGCGCGCACCGGTTTTGACGATGCGCGCCTCGCTGAGCTGCTGTTTCGCTACCGGGCGCGCAATTTCGCGGCCACACTCACCCCTGAGGAGCAGGCCCGCTGGCTGCAGCACCGCACCGATTGCCTGCTGCACGGCCACGGCGGGGCGCTGACCGCGCAGGCGCTGTTCGAGCGCATCGACGCGCTCTCCGAGACGGCCGACGAGCGCGCCGAAGAGATTTTGGGCGCGCTGTACGACTGGGCCGAAACCATCGTTCCGGAGCAATAGCCATGGCAGACCTGGTGCCCGCCACCATCGGCAAATACCGTATCGAGCGCGAGCTGGGGCGCGGCGCCAGCGGCGTGGTGTACCTGGGGCTCGACGGCCTGCGTGGGCGCAAGGTGGCGGTCAAGCAAATGCACGCGCACTTGCTGGCAGAACCGGCGCAGGCGGCGCGCCACCGCCGGCAGTTGCAGAGCGAGGCGGCGCTGGCCGCACGCCTGCGCCACCCCAACATCGTGCGGCTGCTGGACGCCGACGAATCCGCAACGCCGCCTTACCTCGTCTTTGAATACCTGAGCGGCCGGCCGCTGTCTGACCATGCCAGTGCCGATACCCTGCTGCCCGTGGCGCAGGTGCTTGATATCGCCTTCAAATGCGGCCACGCCCTCGAATACGCCGAGCGCCAGGGCCTGGTGCACCGCGACATCAAACCCGCCAACCTGCTGTTGGCCGACGATGGCGAAGTCAAGCTGGTGGATTTTGGCGCGGCCCTCTCGACGCAGAGCGAGGCCACGCAACTCGCGGGGCTGGTGGGCTCGCCTTCGTACATGTCGCCCGAGCAGGTGCGCGAAGAAACGCTGACCCACCACAGCGATATGTTTTCGCTCGGCGTGGTGGTGTACGAACTGCTCACCGGGCGCCGGCCGTTTGACGGCGAAACCGATTTCGCCACGCTCTACCGCATCGGCCACGACCCAGCCGCTGCACCCAGCCTGCTGCGCGCGTCGCTGCCGGCAGAAGTCGATGCCTTTGTGCTGCGCGCCCTGGCCAAGGCTCCGCAAGACCGCTATGCGCATTGGTCCGACTGGGCCGACGCCTTGCTGGCGCTCTCGCGCAGCCTGCCGCGCCAGAAGTCGCAGGACACGGAGACCGAGCGCTTCGCGCGCCTGCGGGCCTTGCCGTTCTTTGCCGAGTTTCACGATGTGGCCCTGTGGGAACTGATGCGCCTGGGCCACTGGCGGCGCGTGCCGCGCGGCACCGTGCTGATGCGCGAGGGCACGCCGGGCGATTCGTTCTGCATCCTGATCGAAGGGCAGGTGAACATCACGCGCCAGGGCTGGCAGCTGTGCACCCTGGAGCGCGGCGTCAGCTTTGGCGAAATGACGTTCTTGCGGCCCGACGCCCCCATCCGCACCGCCACGGCGGTCTCCGAGTCGGAGGTGCTGGTGCTCAAGGTGCCCAACCCGGCGCTGCGCGGCGCGTCGGACACGCTGCAATCGTGCTTTGACAAGGCCTTCATCAAACTGCTGGTGGGCCGCCTGGTGGCGACGAACGAGCAGGTGGCGGAATGGGATTTGGTGGCGGCGCCGCCAGAAAAGTCCTGAATTGATAGCTGCAAACGCTTATGGGATAAGCGCTATAGCCCTATTTTTATCAAAATTTGAATGAAGCGTCAGGCTGCACGTACCAGGCGTTCCTCATTGGCCGCCTGTTGCGCGTGTGCCCGGATGTCGGCCTGTGCGCTGGCCAGGGCCGCTTCGCGTGCAGCGTCGCCCATGGCAAGACCTTCGGCGCGCACGAAGCGCACATCGGTGATGCCAAGAAAGCCCAGTACGGTCTGCAAATAGCTCTCCTGGTGCTCCATGGCCCGGCCGCCTTCGCTGTTGGAATACATGCCCCCGCGGCTGCTGACGACGATGACCGTCTTGCCGCCGGCCAGGCCTTCGCGGCCGCTGGCGGTATAGCGAAAGGTGCGGCCAGGCTGGGCCAAGCGATCGATCCAGGCCTTGAGCTGGGTCGGAATGCTGAAGTTGTAGAGCGGCGCGCCGATCACGATGACATCCGCCGCCAAAAACTGCTGCAGCAGGCCTTCGGTCACCGCGTTCTCGCGTTTTTGCGCTTCGCTCAGGTTGTCCGTCTGGCCCATGCGCAATGCCAGCGCATCCTGCGTCAGGTGGGCCGGCGCGTGGGTCACCAGGTCGAGATGCGTCACCTGTGTGCCAGGGAGTGCGGCGACCCAGCTGTCCACTACTTGGCGGCTGAGCTGGCGAGAAACAGACTGGGCGCCGGTGATGGCGGAATCGATGTGAAGCAGTTGCATGGAAATCTCCGAACGTGTTGAAAGCGATGGATAGAGTTTGGTGGAGAGCGCAATCTTTGAAAAGATGGCAATATCGCGCTACATCGTTCCATTAATAGGTTCAAAAATCATGCAAGACCTCAACGACATGCTGTATTTCGCCGAGGTGGTGGAGCGCGGCGGTTTTGCTGCGGCGGGGCGCGCGCTGGGGATTCCGAAGTCGCGGCTCTCGCGCCGGGTCTCGGAACTGGAAAGCCAGCTGGGCGTACGCTTGCTGCACCGCACCACGCGCAAGCTCTCGCTCACCGACGTGGGCGAGGCGTATTTGCGCCACTGCCAGGCGGTGCGCGAATCGGCCCAGGCAGCAGCCGACGCCGTGGCCCAGGTGCAGACCGAGCCGCGCGGCACGCTGCGGGTGAGCTGCCCGGTGACCATCGCGCAATCCGTGTTGGGCGAGGTCATGCCGGATTTTTTGGCGCGCTACCCCTTGGTGCGGGTGGAAATGCTGGTGACCAATCGCGCGGTGAACCTGGTGGAGGAGGGCGTGGACGTGGGCCTGCGGGTGCGCGAGTCGGTCGAGGGCAGCGCGAGCATGGTGGTCAAACGGCTGGACCGCACCCGACAAGTGCTGGTGGCCAGCCCGGACCTGCTGGCGCGCCAGGGCACGCCGCGCACGTTGGCCGATCTGGCACGGATCGACAGCGTCGCCATGGCGGCGGCCGATGGCAAAGCGGTATGGAGCCTGATTGGCCCAGGCGGCGCGCGCGAGACCGTGCAGCACCAGCCGCGCTATGTGGCCGACGATCTGCTGACGCTCAAATTTGCCCTGCTCGCCGGCACGGGCCTGGGCTGGCTGCCCGACTACATGTGCGAGGACGAGCTGCGCCAGAGAAAGCTGGTGCGCGTGCTGCCCGACTGGACGACTCCTGAAGGCATCTTCCACGCGGTCTTTCCCTCGCGCCGGGGGCTGGCACCGGCGGTGCGCAAATTTCTCGATTTTCTGGCAGAGATGCAACCAGGCAAGGTCTCGCTCGCCTAGACATCATGGTCGTGTGAACACGATGCGCCAGGCCTGCCGCGCCGCGCCAAAGCCGGCGCCGGTCCAGGCCAGCAGCGCGATGCCGAAAAAAACCACCGGCAGGGCGCTCAAAAAATCAAAACCCATGGCCAGGCGCATTTCCTGCGTACACGCCGCATACATGCCCAATGGGAACACGGCACCCCAGTACAGCGGGTCGTAGTGCAGGCCAAAGCGCTTGACGCCGTAGCGCCAGACAGCCAGCACCAGCAACATGGGAATCCACCAGGTCCCGGTAGCCCAGTAAAACACCGTGAAGCCTTTGAGAAAGGGCAGCAGCGAGGCTAGAAAGGGTGCGTCCGGCGTGTTGACGATCAGCAGCGAGCCGGCCAGGGTAGAAATTGCCATCGCGCCCATGTTGATCCAGTAGGGCGGCGAGAGATCGCCCGGGCTGAACGGGAAGAAGGTGTAGCGGTAAAAGATGAGCGACATCATCCAGATGTAGAGCATGCCGCCCCACAGCCACATGGAGAGCGCAAAAAAATTCAGCTCCAGCCGGTAGGGCTGGCCGATATGGGTGGCGAGCAGGGCGCTCAGCACGGCCACCGACTGCGTGGCCACCACCGCCAACAGCCAGCCGCCGCTGATGCCACGGTCCAGCGTCGGCTTGTCTTCCTTGATGGTCAGCGCCGTGAAAATGGTGTAGGTGAGCAACAGCCACAGCGTCAGGCCCACACACCAGAGCGCCAGGCCCGCATCGGTCCAGCGCATGAGCAGCAGGCACTGGCTGCCCAGCACGTTGGTGGCCGCCACGGCGGTAAAAAAGGCCGGACCGCGCAGATGGCTCAGCAGATCTGCAAGAAAGCGCTGGCGAAACAGCAGCAGGCGGGCCAGATAGAGCCCCCACATCAGCAGGTACAAAAACAGGTTCAGCGCAAACAGGCCGAGCGCGAGCGTGCGCTGGCCCAGCATGTGCGCGGCGATCGACACGATGCCCGTAGCCATCACCATACCAAAGTTGGCGGGCGACATGTCGGCCAGCGCGCTGCGCCAGGCAGGAGCGGGCAGGCAAGACAGCGGTGGCGGCATTGACGGCGATGAGGTCACGGGCGTGTGGCTGGGTGCGCACAAAGGACGGAGGGCCTGATCATAGAACCGGCCATTGGCGGCGCGAGTGGGGTGCTTATGCATTTTTCTGCATGAATTTAGAAAGAAGTATTCGTTTGAGTTTTAAGACGCCGTGTCCACAATGCTGCGACTCCTGCTCTTTTTGCGCACCGCGCCGACTGTTCCCATGAAAATCCGCCTCCTATTCGCCGCCCTCGCCCTGGGTGCAGGCTCCATCGCCTCGGCCCAGACTTCGCTGCTCAACGTGTCGTACGACGTGGCGCGGGAGTTCTACAAGGAATACAACCCCGCGTTCATTGCGCACTACAAGAAGACGACCGGCAAGGACGTGAAGGTAGACCAGTCGCACGCCGGCTCCAGCGCTCAGGCACGCGCGGTGAATGACGGTCTGGCGGCCGATGTCGTCACCATGAACACCACCACCGACGTGCAGTTCCTGGCTGACAACGGCGTGGTGGCGAAAGACTGGCAGAAGAGATTCCCCAACGACGCCTCGCCCACCACATCGACCATGCTGTTCATGGTGCGCACTGGCAACCCCAAGGGCATCAAGGATTGGAGCGATCTCATCAAGCCCGGCGTGAAAGTCATCGTGGTCAACCCCAAAACTGGCGGGAATGGCCGCTACGCCTATCTGGCGGCGTGGGGTTCGGTGCGCGAGAAGGGGGGGTCCGATGCCGAGGCCGCCGATTTTGTCGCCAAGCTCTACAAGAACGTGCCGATTCTGGCCAAGGGCGGGCGCGATGCCACGGCCACGTTCGTGCAGCGCGGTATTGGCGATGTGCTGATCACTTTTGAATCGGAAGTGGTGTCGATTGAGCGCGAATTTGGCGCCGGCAAGATTGACGCGGTATACCCGTCGGTCAGCATCACCGCCGAGAACCCGGTGGCGGTGGTCGAGCGCACGGTGGCCAAGAAAGGCACAGCCGAGCTGGCCAAGGCCTACCTCGACTATTTGTATTCCGACGAAGCCCAGGAAATCGCCGCCAAGCACGCCGTGCGCCCGCGCTCGGAGAAAGTGCTGGCCCGCCATGCTGACGTGTTCAAACCGATCAAACAGTTCACCGTGGCGAAGTACTTTGGCAGCCTGACCGAAGCGCAAAAGGTGCACTTCAACGACGGCGGCCAGTTCGACAAGCTGTACACGCCCGGCCAATAAAGCATGTCCGCCGCGATTGCCGCGCCGGCGTCTGCAGGCCGCCCGGCCAAGCGTGCCAACCGGCGCGTGCTGCCCGGTTTCGGGCTGACGCTCGGCTACACGCTGTTCTACCTGAGCGTGATCGTCCTGATCCCGCTCTCTGCATTGGTGTTTACCACCTTCAGCCTGAGCTGGGAGCAGTTCTGGACCGCCGTCGCCTCGCCGCGGGTGCTGGCGTCGTACCGGCTCACCTTTGGGGCGTCGTTTCTCGCTGCGTTGGTCAACTTGGTGTTTGGCCTTTTGATCGCCTGGGTGCTGGTGCGCTACCGGTTTCCTGGCAAGCGCATTGTTGATGCGCTGGTCGATTTGCCTTTTGCCCTGCCCACCGCCGTGGCGGGCATTGCGTTGACCTCGCTGCTGGCGGACAACGGCTGGGTCGGCAGCCTGCTGGCGCCGCTGGGCATTCAGCTCGCGTTCAAGCCAGCGGGCATCGTGGTGGCGCTGATTTTCATCAGCTTGCCGTTTGTGGTGCGCACGGTGCAGCCGGTGCTGGAAGACACCGAGCGTGAGCTGGAAGAGGCCGCGACGAGCCTGGGCGCGACGCGCTGGCAGGTGTTCACCAAGGTGCTGCTGCCGTCCATCGCGCCGGCCCTGCTGACGGGCTTTGCCATGGCTTTCGCGCGGGCCGTGGGCGAATACGGCTCGGTGATCTTCATTGCGGGCAATGTGCCCATGGTTTCCGAGATTACGCCGCTGATCATCATCGGCAAACTTGAGCAGTACGACACTGCGGGAGCCACCGCTGTGGCCGTGGTCATGCTGGTGATGTCGTTCGCGCTGCTGTTGCTGATCAATGCCTTGCAGGCCTGGCAGCGGCGAACAGGATGAAACACCCCCTGAGTCGCTTCGCGCCTCGGCACAGCCGCCAGAGGCGGCAGTTCTTCGGGCACGTCCAGGCCTGCGCAGGCAGGCCTGGAGCCGCGGCTCTCAGCCCCTCTCTCGCTTCGCGGGAGGGGGACGCACCCGGTGGCCTGGCAAAGCCAGTTCCACGGGTGCACTGGTCTTTGCCGCGCCCACTTCAAACGCACTGCGCTTTGCATCAACCCTATGAATGATCAAACGGTTCGCCGCGCACGGGCCGGCACCACGGAAGCGCCTTGGGTGCGCAGGCTGCTGATTGCCCTGGCGTTGGCGTTCATGCTGCTGTTTTTGGTGCTGCCGCTCGCCGCCGTGTTTGCCGAGGCGCTGCGCAAGGGCTTTGGTGCCTATCTGGAGGGCCTGCGCGAGCCGGACGCCTGGTCTGCCATTCGGCTCACCTTGCTTACAGCGGCCATCGCCGTGCCGCTCAACCTGGTGTTTGGTGTGGCCGCTGCCTGGTGCATTGCCAAGTACGAATTCAAAGGCAAGGCGTTTTTGACCACGCTGGTGGACCTGCCGTTTTCCGTTTCGCCCGTGGTGGCGGGCCTGACCTATGTGTTGATCTTTGGCGCCAACGGCTGGATTGGGCCGTGGCTCATGGCGCACGACATCAAGATCATTTTTGCCGTGCCCGGCATCGTGCTGGCCACGGTGTTTGTGACGGTGCCCTTCATCGCGCGTGAACTGATTCCGCTGATGCAGGCGCAGGGCAACGACGAGGAGCAGGCCGCCATCGTGCTCGGCGCGAGCGGCTGGCAGACCTTCTGGCATGTCACGCTGCCGAACATCAAGTGGGGCCTGGTGTATGGCGTGATTTTGTGCAACGCCCGCGCCATGGGCGAGTTTGGCGCGGTGTCGGTGGTCTCGGGCCACATTCGCGGCCAGACCAACACCATGCCGCTGCACGTGGAAATTTTGTACAACGAATACCAGTCGGTCGCGGCCTTTGCCGTCGCCTCGCTGTTGGCCCTGCTGGCCCTGGTCACGCTGGTCATCAAAAGTGTGGCGGAGTGGCGGCAAGAGCAGCAAGCACGCGCCAGCGTCGACTTGCCGCCAGAGCGGCCTACGACCACGGCCCGCATAGCGGAACCAGGAGGCCAGCCATGAGTATCGAAATTCGCAACATCTCCAAGCAATTCGGAAATTTCCAGGCGCTGGATGATGTCAATCTAGACATCGAGTCGGGCGAACTGATTGCCTTGTTGGGACCGTCCGGCTGTGGCAAAACGACGCTGCTGCGCATCATTGCCGGACTCGAGACGCCGGACACAGGCAGCATCCACTTTTCTGGCGAAGACACAACGGACGTGCATGTGCGCGAGCGAGGTGTGGGGTTTGTGTTTCAGCACTACGCCTTGTTCCGTCACATGACCGTGTTTGAAAACGTGGCTTTTGGTCTGCGCATGAAGCCACGAGCGCTGAGACCCAGCGAAGCACAGATCAAGCGGAAAGTCATGGATTTGTTGTCTTTGGTGCAACTTGACTGGCTGGCCGAGCGCCATCCTTCGCAGCTGTCCGGTGGCCAGCGCCAGCGCATTGCCCTGGCGCGCGCCCTGGCGGTCGAGCCCAAAGTGCTGCTACTGGACGAGCCTTTCGGGGCGCTGGATGCCAAGGTGCGCAAAGAGCTGCGGCGCTGGTTGCGGCGGCTGCACGACGAGCTGCATGTGACCAGCATCTTTGTCACCCACGATCAGGAAGAGGCGCTGGAGGTTGCGGACCGTGTCGTGGTCATCAACAAGGGACGTATTGAACAGAGTGGATCGCCACAGGAAGTCTGGGACCAGCCCGCAAGCCCTTTTGTCTATGGTTTTCTGGGCGATTTCAATCTGTTTCGGGGTCGCGCGCATGAGGGCCTGATGGACCTTGGTGGTGTGCATTTGAGTGTCCCCGAGCATGGCGCAGCGCAAAACGAGAGCGCGGTCGCCTACGTGCGTCCGCATGACCTGGAAGTGGAAAGACCCGGCGCGGGTGCGGTGCCCGCCAGTGCGATGCTGGCGCGCCTGATACGCGCCATCGTGGTGGGGCCGATTGCGCGCATGGAGCTGGTGGCGGTGGCGGACGGCGCCTTCGACAAGGGCACAGCGGCCATGGAAACCGTGATCGAGGCGCAGATTCCGGCGCAGCAGTTTAGGGATATGGCCTACCGCGAAGGTGAAATTCTGCTGCTGACGCCGCGGCGCGCCAAGGTCTTTCTGGATCAGGCGGCCGGCATTTAAGGTCAGCGGAACGGCCCGCACCGGCACCTACCCGGGCACCCACGCGCGCAATTAGCCCGACAAGTCCGCCAATTTTCAGCCTAGAGGGCTTTTAGCCGCGCCCCACGAACGGCATTCCGGTTGCCATCACGGTGGTGAATAGCACGTTGGCGTTCAGCGGTAGATTCACCATCGCCATGAACGTGGAAACCACGGCTTCCATGTCCATGCAGGGCTCGGGCTTCAGGCTGCCATCTGCTTGCGGAACGCCTTTGCTCATGGCAGCGGTCATGTCGGAACTGACGTTGCCGATATCAATTTGTCCGACCGCGATACCGAGAGTGCGCCCGTCCAGGGCTGCCGCACGCGTCAAACCACTGATGGCACTTTTAGTAGCGGCGTAGGCGATGGAACCAGGCCGCGGCACCTGCGAGGAAATGGAGCCGTTGTTGATGATGCGCCCTCCCTGGGGCGCTTGCGCCTGCATCAGACGAAAAGCGTGCGAAAGGCAGTAAAACGCACCGTTGAGGTTGATGTCCACCATGCGGCGCCAGTCATTGCCCGTCAACTCTCCCGGACGGGCAAAAGGCAGAGACATCCCGGCGTTATTGAACAGAAGGTCAAGGCGACCCAATCGGGCTTGAACGGCGTCAAAAAGCGCTTTCACCGCAGCTTCGTCGGTGAGGTCGGCAGGCATGGCTATTGCGCGTGCCGCAGCCGCGCCTGCCTGGTCGATCATGGCCTGGAGCGCGGCCTCGCGGCGACCAACCAGCACCACGTTCCAGCCATCGCGAAGCAGGGCGTGAGCGCAGGCCTGGCCTATACCGGAGCTGGCACCCGTCACGATGGCAGTGCGTGTACCTGCGGGGGAAGATCCGTTCATGCGGCCACCTGTAGCTTGTCAATTGCCCCGAAATCAATTTGCACCTTCAGCGACTGGCTCTTGTCGCCCGCCAGATCAAAAGCGCTGACTGCATCGTCCAGCGGCACCACACGTGTGATCACGGGTTTGCCATCAATCAGACCGTCGTTCAGGAACTGCACCGCAGTGGCAAATTCCGGATGGAATCGGAAGCTGCCCCGCAACTCAATTTCTTTCGCGACGATCTGGTTCATTGGCAAAGAAACCTCCCCGCCCAGCCCCACTGTAACCAGCGTGCCCCGTGGCGCAATCACGTCGAGCGCACTGCGCAGGGCCGCATCGCTGCCAGATGCCTCAAACACCGCATCGAACTGTCCTTTGTCCACCTTGTACGCGTCCAGAGCGCTTGCCTGGGTGCGCAAATTGATGGTCTCGTCGGCTCCCATGGCGCGCGCGCAGGCCAGCGGCATGTCTGCCAGATCGACCGCCACGATACGGCGTGCGCCCGCCCGCCTCAACCCGCCAATGAGCAAGGATCCGATGGGACCGCAGCCCGTTACCAGTACCTGCTTGCCAAAGACTCCACCAGCGCGATTGATGGCGTGCAAACCCACAGAGAGAGGTTCAGCCAATGCAGCTTCGGACAGGCTCAAGTGGTCGGCTACGCGGTGCGCCTGACTGGCGCTGATGACCAAAAGCTCACTGAAGGCGCCTTGAATGTGCGGAAATGGCATGGCACTGCCGTAGAAACGCATGTTCAGGCAATGGTTCTGCTGGCCAGCGTGACAGAACTTGCACTGCCCGCAGGGGCGCGACGGTGAGATCGCGATGCGGTCTCCGGCGCGCACTTCGGTCACGGATTCACCCACCTGATCGACGATGCCGGAAACCTCGTGGCCCAGTGCCATGGGCTCCTTGATGCGCACGGTGCCAAAGCCGCCGTGTTGCTGATAGTGCAGATCCGATCCGCAAATGCCGCCAAAAGCCACTCGCACCAAAACGTCGTGGCGGGCCAGCGGGCCGGGCGCAGGGTGCTCTTCGATTCGCACATCGCGTGCGTCGTGGCAGACCAGTGTTCGCATTTCAGAAACCTTAAAACAGGGATTAATGTTCAGAGCGTGGCAGTAACGCCGCCGTCCACATAAAGAATGTGGCCATTGACAAATTTGGAAGCTTCGCTAGCCAGAAAAACTGCAGCACCACCCAGGTCTTCGACGTCGCCCCAGCGCCGACTGGGGGTGCGACCCACCAACCAGGCGGTAAAAGCGGGATCGTCCACCAGCTTGGCGGTCAATTCGGTTTTGAAATACCCGGGTCCGAGGCCGTTGACATTGAGACCGTACTGCCCCCAATCAATGGCCATGCCTTTGGTCAACATCTTGATGGCACCTTTGCTGGCGGTGTATGGGGCAATCCCAGGCCGGCCCAGCTCGCTTTGTACAGAGCAGATGTTGATGATCTTGCCCCGTCCGCGTGTGATCATGGCCCTGGCCACGGTCTTGCTCATGTAGTAAACGCTGTCCAGGTTGGTGCGCATCAGCAAGTGCCAGTCGTCGTCGGCAAATTCGTGCAAAGCGCCTCGGATCTGCATGCCTGCGTTGTTGACCAGAATATCGATGGCACCGATGTCAGATTCCACCTGCGCGATACCGGCGTTGACTGCGGCGGAGTCGGTGACATCAAACGAGGCCATGGAGACATCGAGGTTTTCTGCCGCCAGCAGCGAATGGGCGTGCTGCAGTCGGGATTGATCTCGTCCGTTCAACACGACCCGGGCTCCGGCCTGTCCCAGCGCGCGTGCTAGCGCCAGGCCGATACCTCCAGAGGAGCCCGATACCAGCGCGAGGCGACCGTCAAGTCGAAAGGGGTCAACTGCGGCCGAAGCGGTAGGGGCGGTGGGGGCGGAGTTGGGAGTGCGGTGTTCTTCTTGATTCATGAAACGTCTGAATGGGTATTGGGCGCTGGAGCCGCGAATGTGTGCTGAAGCGCCTGTGTCACCTGGTGAATTTGCTCAGCCAAGGTTTGATCGGCCGCCACGGTACACACGTCGGTTTCGCTGGTTGAGGGTGTTTCCAGTGTTTTGAGCTGGCTGTCGAGTAGCTGCAGCAGCATGAAATGACCCTCACGCTGTGCCATGCGCTGGCCCATCAAGGACGCGTCGCCTTGCAGGAAAATGAAGCGCAGCCCAGGCACCTTCGCGCGCAGCCGATCGCGGTAGGTTTGTTTGAGGGCAGAGCAGGCCACCACGCAACCACGAACGTCAGGTGCAGTGGCAGGCGCCTTCAGTGCATCGGCAACCCGGTCCAGCCAGGGCCAGCGATCTGCATCTGTGAGCGCAATGCCATGGCTCATTTTTTCAACACTTTGCGGCAGGTGGAGGTCGTCGCCATCCACCATGTGCAGATGCAGGTGTTTGCCAATGGCAGCTGCAAAGGTGCTTTTGCCAGACCCCGAAACACCCATCACGACCAGGCGAACCGGCTGCCTGGTCATCCCTTCACAGCCCCGGCAGTCAAACCGCTGATGATTTGCCGCGCCGCAACAAAGGTGAAGATCAGCGGAGGAATCGCAATCAGGCTGGCCATGGCCATGACCTTGCCCCAGTCCACGCCCAGATCGGTAATGAACAAGGTGGCCGCGACGGGCAGCGTGCGGGTCTGTCGGTCGGTCAGCACCAGCGCCAGAATGAATTCATTCCAGGCAATGCGGAACGTGAAGATGGAAGCCGCTGCCAAGCCGGGGGCCATCAGTGGCAGCAGCACCTTGGTAAAAATACGAATCGGACCGCAGCCGTCGATGGCTGCAGCCTCTTCCAGCTCCACGGGCACCTGCAGCACAAAGCCATACAGCAGCCAGATGGTGAAGGGCAGGTTGACGCCGACATACAGCAGCACCAAGCCCCACAGGCTGTTGATGAGCCCCCACTGGTTCCAGATCATGAACACTGGAATCGCCAATACCGCGAGCGGCACTGTGCGAAGCAGCAGGGTGGTGTATGCCACGGTGTGCCGACCCGGAAACCTGAACCGCGCCAGCCCGTAGGCAGCCATACAGCCCACCACCAGCGTGATCACGGTAGAAACCACGCCTACAAAGAGGCTGTTCCACAGGTAGCGATCGAGGCGATCTTCCACCAGTACCGCCCGGTAGTTCTCCAGCGTAGGCGTAAAAATGAAGTTCAGGGGCTCGGAAAAAATCTGAACCTGCTGGCGAACGCTGGTCGCAAAGATCACCACGATGGGCGCGATGCACAAAATCGCCAGCACGATCAGCATGCCGTAGTGGGCTGTGACCAGCCAGGGTGAACGCTTCATTGGTCGTCTTTCATGGGGTTGCTCAGGCGCAGTGCGCCCCAGGAAAGGGCCGCTACCACCACCAGCAGCAATACGCTGATAGCCGCAGCAACCCCCAGTTGCTGACCGATGAACGCGGTCTTGTAAATGTGAAGTGACAGAATTTCTGTGCTGTTGCCAGGGCCGCCAAAGGTGAGCACGTAGATCACTTCCAGAACCCTGAACGCGTCAATCAGCCGCATCATCAAAGTGATGGCGATGACATGCATCACCATGGGCAGCTTGACCCGCATGGTCATCTTCCACCAGTTGGCCCCGTCAATGCGAGACGCTTCAATGACCGAGCCGTCTAGGTTGGCAAGCGCCGCAATCATCATGATGAAAACAAACGGGGTCCACTGCCAGATGTCGGCAATGACGATGGCAAAAAAAGCCAGAGCCGGGTCAGCCAGCCAGATTTGAGGCTCAAACCCCATTGCTACCAGCGCAGCATTGATGAGGCCGAACTGGGCATCGAACATGTAGCGCCACACCAGACCCACCGCAATCGGCGCAATCATCATGGGCAAGATGAACAGCGTGCGAAAAAACGCCATGCCCCGGACCTTGTGCTCCAGCGCCAGCGCCAGCGCAATGCCGAGCACCATTTCCGCAGACACGCACACCGCAGCAAACAACAGGGTGGTCCATAGCGAGGACCACACCTGCGGGTTATTGAAAGCCTCGACAAAATTACCGAGACCCTCCCATTGCGCACTCTCCCACGGGGTTCCCATGCTCCAGTCGTAAGCAGAAAGCTGAAACGCAGCCAATACCGGGTACAGACAGGCCACCGCCATGACCAGCACGGCAGGGCCAATGTAGAAAAGGGGAACCCAACGGGGTGTGCGCATGGGGCTAGGCCTCAGATTTTGTAACCGGCTTCACGCATGATGTCGGTGACCTGCGGCACTACGCCGTTCAGGGCGTCTTCTGCGCTCTTCTTGCCTGTCAGTGCTTCCGAGATCGCGACGCCCAGTGCCTGCACGTTGATCTTGTCCCACACCGGAATGATGGGACGCCAGTCAGGGTTGCTGTACTTGAGGGCTTCCATAAAGGTGACGAATTCCGGGTACTTGCGAACGGCATCCGGATCACGCAAGGTCGAGTTTCGGCTGGGCGCTCCACCCAGCATGGTGACGGCTTTGTCCTGCTCTTTGGACGTGAGCCATTGCATCAGCAAGAAGCCTGCTTCCGGGTTCTTGGAGTTCTTGGGAATCGCGAGGCCGAGGCCGCCGGACTGCGAAGCACGACGCACACCTTTGGGGTGCAGCGCCCAGTTGACTTTGCCGACCACCTGGCTGCGCGCAGGATCAGACACGACCCCGTTGAAAGAAGTTGAATCCAGGTACATCGCAGCCTTGCCTTGCAAGAAAGCCGTGTTGGCTTCTCCCTGGCCATATCCCGCAATGCCTGCAGGGCCCGTGGCCACTACTTCTTGCAGGAACTTCAGCGCTTCTACGCCTTGCTTGTCGTTGAAACGCGGACGCCACTGGTCGTCAAACACGCTGCCGCCCATGGGGTTCAAGTGCAGAAGCCAAGCATGTACGCACTGGTGGCCGGCCTGGCCACGGCTGGTAAGCGCGCCCATGCCGGTGCGCTCCTTGATGACAGGCAGCAACTTGCGGAACTCGTCGTAATTCTCTGGCGCTTTGAGCTTGTGTTCGTCGAACACATCCTTGCGGTATGCCATAACCGAGGTTTCCGCGCCGTATGGCAGGCCGTAGAGTTTGGCGCCCGGGCCAGCCAGATAACCTTTGGGTCCACCGACTAGGCCCAAGTTTTCCAGGTAAATCGGCACGATGTCATCCATGTCATACGCTGGGTCAGCCAGAGCAGCATTGGCAAAGAAAGGCGCCAGTGGGTGGATCAGATCCTTCGAGACGTATTCGCCTTTCCACATCACGATGTAGCAGCCGAGGTCAAAGTCTCCCGACGGCTTGGCCATTTCCAGCAGCTGCTTTTCTTTCAAACGGCCAATCGCTACCTTGTCCACTTCGACCTTGATGCCAGTCTCTTTGGTGAACTGCGGCAACAACTTTTGCATGGCGTCGTAGTGCGGGTGCGCCGGAATGTTCATCACCACGGTTTTGCCCGCGTACTTCGCGTAGCGGTTTTGTGCGATGGCGCCACTGAATGGAAGCCCAGCGCCAAATACCGTGATGGCTGCGCCTTTGATCAAATCTCTGCGTTGCATGGTCTGTCTCCTTTGGGATGGTCTCTGGTCTTGAAAAAAGTGGCTCAGGCTGCGAGCAGTTCGGAAGGTCTCAACAAAGGATCTGAATCATTCGGCACCAATGAGGGCCGCAAGGCGCGCCCGCTGGCGGTGTCGAACACGTGCAGTTGCTCGGCATCGGTACTGAGCGATATGTCGGTGTGTATCAATGCGTAGGCATCACCCGGTACGGTGGCGGTGATGCGTAGGCCATCAGAGGCGTTCAGCGGGCCTACAACCTGGCTCTCAGTGCCCAGGTACTCAATCACTTCTGCCTTCATGACCAGATGACTGGCGCCTTCTGCCAGGCGAAACGACTGCGGACGAATGCCGACCGTCAAGGCCTGGTCCTGAGACTGGAGCTGGGCAGCCAGCCACTCGGGGGCGGGTAGGTTGAAGCCATTACCGCGCAAGCACTGCTTGCCGCCTTCGTTAACAAACTTTGCTGGCAGCAGGTTCATGCTGGGGCTGCCAATAAAAGCCGCCACAAACAGCGTGGCTGGTTGATTGAACACTTCGCTTGGACTGCCTACCTGTTGAATACGGCCCTTGTCAAAAATCACGATCCGGTCGGCAAGCGTCATGGCTTCGATTTGATCGTGGGTCACGTACACCGTGGTTTTCCCAAGGCGTTCGTGTAGCAAGGCCAGTTCAGCGCGCATGTGGCCGCGCAATTTGGCGTCCAGGTTGGACAAAGGCTCATCAAAAAGAAACACCTTGGGTTCGCGCACGATGGCTCGGCCGATGGCGACCCGCTGGCGCTGTCCGCCAGAGAGCTCCTTGGGCTTGCGCTGAAGCAAGTGCTGAATGTTCAAGATTTCGGCAGCTTTGTTGACCTGCGCATCCACCTCGGCTTTGGGCCTGCCCGCCAGACTGAGCGCAAAGCTCATGTTTTGCGCGACGTTCATGTGCGGATACAGCGCGTAGTTCTGAAACACCATGGCGATGTCACGTGCCATGGGCGCCACCTGCGTGACGTCGCGGCCCGCAATCAGGATCTGGCCCTCTGTCACTTCTTCCAGGCCGGCAATCATGCGCAAGGTGGTGCTTTTGCCGCAACCCGACTCGCCCAACAGCACCACGAACTCCCCCTCGTTCACCGAAAGATCAAGCTGATTGACGACGGTCACATCGCCAAACCGTTTGACGATGTTGCGCAGTTCGAGACCTGGAGTAGTTGCAGACATGGATAGTCAAATTTCTATAAAGAGGAAGTGGGCGGACGACGCTTGAGTTGCTCGCGCGCCCGGCGCACACCATAGCCAATGGGCTTGATCCGGTTGCCGGGGTGGTTCTCGTCGTCGCCCCATATGGCTTCGTAAGTGTCGATACAGCGGCCTTGCCGTTGCCAAAGCGATGCCAATGCGGCAAGCGTGATCCACCACACGGTGAGCACGCCTGGCATCCACCGCGGCGCATCGGCGGCCACCAGCCCCAGGACGATCACGACGATGGAGATCGCAAGCACCAGCCAACCCGCTGTTTTGTGCCAAATCTCGAATCGGCGACGCCGCGCGCTCATGTCGTAGTGATCACCGCGCGCGTCGACTTCTCCCGGGCCTCCACGGCTGCCGCGAAACATGCCGCTGACCACTTGCAAAGTGGCGGTGCCGACAATGCTCCAACCCAGCCAGTGGTGCCACTGCGCCACCAAGTTGTGTCGGGTACCCTGATTCCAGGCCAGAACCATCCCGATCACCATCAACCAGAAGCCGCCGTTCTGACACCACTGATGGACACGCCACCAGGTTTTGTTGTCGAGCGATTCCGGCCAATTCTGTCGCGGCGTCAGCTTCCAGTACCGTGCGAAGAGGGCGCCCACCGGCATCAAGATGGCCCAGGCCAACACCATCGAGCGCGCATGCCATGCAGCCCAACCTGCCAGGTGGTGTTCGCTGGCACCGCTAAGGGGAAGCAGCCACCAATCAAGAGACAGTCCGGGTGTCACGGTGTTTGCATCCCTCGCGTGCTGAGCCGAATGCGATAGAGCGAGCTGCTGGCGGCAATGAAAAGCTGGTTGCGCTGCTGCCCGCCAAAGCACAAATTCCCCACTTTTTCCGGCACCGCGATTCGCGCTACCCGGGTACCGTCGGGGTGATACACCTGAATGCTGTCGGCACTGCTCGTGTACAGAAACCCGTGCTGATCCAGCCGAAACCCGTCAGGCAATCCAGGGGATACCTCGGCAAATATCCGGGGGTTCTCCAAATCGCCCTGCTCGGTCACATCAAACGCCACGAGGTGGTGGTGACCTCCGCCTTCGGTGCGCAAGGCGGCAGATGTGTCGCTCACGTACAAGACCGATTCGTCAGGCGAAAACGCTAGTCCATTCGGCTCTTCCAGCCAATCACTGGCCTGTCGCAGGCTGCCGGAAGCCGGGTCAAAACGGTAAACGCAGCAACGCCCGATGTCGCTTTCGGCTTGGTGTCCTTCTGCGTCGGATGCGATGCCGTATGGGGGGTCTGTGAACCAGATGGTGCCGTCAGACTTCACCACTACATCATTGGGTGAGTTAAGGCGTCGCCCTTGATAGTGGCTGACCACGATTTCGTCGCGTGCGTTGGTCAGGCCAGAATCGAACCGGGTGCGAACAATCGCCCGCAGGCCGTGCGAGCAATGCAGTAGCGAACCATCGGCTTCCCGCGTGTGCCCGTTGGTGAATTCCACCTGGTCACGCCACACCGACAGGCCGCCTTGCTGACTCCACCGGAGCATGCGGTTGTTGGGAATATCGCTCCACAGCACAGAGTCGTCCTCGTGCATCCACACCGGTCCCTCGCTCCAGATGGCTCCGGTGCACAGACGCTCCAGCTCGCCAGCGCCATGGGCAACCTGTGCAAAACGCTGATCGAACACATCCAGCATCAATGGTTGCCGTCCTGCAATTCTGGAACCATGGTGAGCACCGGGCGGCCTTCGACGGCGGCCAGCATGTTGTTGAAGGCCAGCTCAGCCATGGATTCGCGGGTTTGAACCGTGCCGCTTGCAATGTGCGGCGTCAGGACAACGTGGTCCATGTGCCATAGCGCTACAGGCACCTTCGGTTCGCTCTCAAATACATCCAGCCCCGCGCCTGCAATCGTCCGCGATTGCAATGCTGTGACCAACGCGACCTCATCCACCACGCTTCCGCGCGCCACGTTGATGAGGTAACCGTCGGGGCCCAGCTGTTTCAGAACTTCCGCATCAATCAGGTGACGGGTGCCTGCGCCTCCAGGGGTAATCACCACCAGAAAATCAACTGCAGCGGCCAGCGCTTTTGGGTCAGGGTAGTAGGTGAACCCCGACTGGCTTTTCTCGGTTCGCGCCGTGTAGGCAATGCTCATATCAAAGCCACGTGCTCGCTGGGCTATGGCTTGGCCGATGCGTCCCAGGCCTACGATTCCCAAGCGCGCACCCGACACTTTGCGCCCCAGTGGCAGTCCGCCAGACGGCCATTTTCCTGCGCGAACATGCTGGTCTGCGCGCGGAACCCCACGCGCCACTGCCAGCATCAACGCCATGGCCATATCGGCAACATCATCTGTCAGCACGCCCGGTGTATGGGTGACGGCAATGCCGCGTTCGCGTGCGGCGGCCAGGTCAACACCGTCGTAGCCCACACCGAACACCGACACAATTTTGAGCGCCGGGAAACGCGCCAACAACGTCGCAGGCACTTTGGATTCGCCCGATGAGGCCAACCCCACCACACGCGTTGCCAATGCTGTGTCATCACTGGAATCTGTCAGTTCGTTCAACGCCACCACATTGAAGCGTGTGGCCAGGGCTTTCAAATAAAACGGATGTACCCCGGGCAGGGCGGCAATATCAGGCAGGGACACAAGACGACTCCGTGATAACAGGCGAGAGAATGGGGCGGCAAGCGTTTCGGCGCACAACCCCAAAAAGCAGGCCAGAAAAAGTTGGGATAGCGCTATCTTTAGCTCCGCCAAAGAACAGGCGAGGCGTGCTGATAGACAGCACGCGGGGCGCGGTCGAACATTGGACTGAGTGCCCGACGGGAGCGCTCGGAAGCGCCAAAAAATGAGTGGTGATCACCATAAGATAGCGCTATCCTAAGGGCTGTTCTTTCTCTGTCTACTGGGCACTTACCCTAAGCATGACTGTTCCACGCAAGACCCGCCGCGGCGCCGGCCGAGTGACCCTCCACGATGTAGCGGCCGCTGCGGGCGTGAGCCCGATCACGGTCTCACGCGCTTTGCGGGGCGAACGCTCGGTCGACCCTGTGTTGGTGCAGCAAGTCCATGAGGCGGCTTTGCGGTTGGAGTACGTCCCAGACCCGGCCGCGCGGGCACTGGCCTCACAGCGCAGCGACCACGTCGCCATTCTGATCCCCAAGCTGTCCAACGCCTTGTTTGTGGATTTGCTGGACGCCGCGCAGCAAACCTTGCGCGCTGCGGGTTATCAGGCTTTGATAGGGGTGACGCATTACGACTCTGCGCAAGAGGAGCAGCTGCTGCGAGAGCACTTGATGCACAGGCCAGCAGGGGTTTTACTCACCGGTCTGAACAGCAATCCGGGTACCCGGGCCTTGCTGGAAGCCAGCCGCGCGCCCTGCGTGCATTTGATGGATCTGCCTCCAGTCGGTCAGCCGTCAGGGCAGCATTGCGTGGGGTTCCGGCAGATGGACGCGGGTGCCGCCATTACCCGCCACTTGCTGGCTGGGGGTCGCAAGCGCGTGGCTTTCGCGGGCGCGCAACTGGATGAACGGGTCATACAGCGCCTGTACGGCTGGCGCAAAGCGCTGGAAGAGTGCGGTCGCTTTGATGCGCGGCTTGAATGGCTTAACCCTGCCTCATCGTCGCTGGCCTTGGGCGGTGAAATGCTGCTTCAGATTCTGCGCGAGCAGCCCGATGTGGATGCCGTATTTTTTTGCAACGACGACTTGGCACAAGGCGCTTTGCTGGCTGCATTGCGCTGCGGCATCAAGGTTCCTGGCCAAGTGGCCGTAGCGGGCTTTAACGATCTGACGGGTAGCGACCAGATGATGCCCAGCCTGACCACCATACGCACGCCGCGCGCGGAAATCGGGCGGGTGGCGGCGGAGCGGTTGCTGGCGCTGATTGAGGGGCGCGCGGCCAGTCCGCATCTGGTGGATCTGGGCTTTGAACTGGTGGTGCGGGAAAGCAGTTAGGTCTGGCGCCTGCTTTCCCTGTTCGCGTGTCGTCTCGGTGAGTCGGCGGTCTGGTTTCTGGGTGAACGCAGGCTTTCTCACACTTGCTGCCGTTACCATGCGTGCCTGTTGCGTGCAACGCATAGTGGGTGACTGAAAGCGCGGATCGCAAGAACCGATCGAACAGCTGGGTTGGGTTGGGCTCAGCGATGGCTGCGCAGTGGCAATCAAAATCGCCCGCTGGTCAATCAGGCGCCCCGTGCATGGCGCGTTTTGCAGAGCTGCCAGGAGACCCGCAAAAGCTTGGTGGCAGCGCTTGAAATGTGTGGATCATTGCCGACCAGGATGACGTACACGCACCTAGGTGCACTGTGCGCATCAACGGTCCAATTCGCTTTCTCTTTAGTTTGAGGTTGTCATGATTTTTCAATGGTTACACACGGCACCTCGCCGCGTTCTGGCACTGCTGTGCGCTGCAAGCGTGGCGATGCTGGCTTTTGGTTTGTACCTGCAGCACGTGGTGGGACTGGAGCCTTGCCCGATGTGCATCGTGCAGCGCTACGCTCTTATTTTGGTAGCTATATGCACAGGCCTGGCAAGCGCTGGTGGCCGAAAAGTCTGGATAATTTCCTGGTCGGTGTTGGCGCTGCTGGCCAGTGGCTTCGGCGCCTTCACTGCGGCCCGCCAGACCTGGCTGCAGTGGTACCCGCCAGAGTTCGCGATGTGCGGGCGCGACTTCTACGGAATGATCGAGAACTACTCTTTCAGCCGCGCCATTCCCATGATCTTCCGCGGCTCGGGCGACTGTGCAAAGGTCGATTGGACCTTTCTGGGCGGCTCGATTGCCAACTGGTCCTTTGTTTGCTTTGTGGGTTTTGCGCTGGTGCTGATGGTGCTGCTGGTGCGCGGGATGAAGGCAAGCGGGGCAGGGCGCTCAATTGCGTGAGGGCTGGGGTGGTCCGTGAAGACGACAAAAAGGCGCTCTGACCAGCGCTTTTTTTTGCGTCAGCCACGGGCTCTGCCCTCTATGCAAAGTGGCGGCCTCCCGGCCTTCGCCGGCAGGTCGTTGGGTCAAACACTTTGGCAAACCTCCAAGCGGGTTGCGCCCCGAAAGCCGGGGCACATGCGGCTTGCTACGACTTGAGGGACCGAATGGCCTCATTGATGTCGCGCAGGTTGGTCTCTACCTTGGAGCCCAACAGGTAAATGGCGAGCAGCATGAAGGTGCCAAAGGCCACGCCCGCGGCGATGGCACTGGTGAAGGCATCGGCCTTGGCCTGTGCAATGCGCACGGCTTCTTCGGCACGCTCCTTGTCAACCCTGTCCCGCTCGGCTTGCTCAAAGGCGGCCTTCTCGTCCTGGATGTTGTCCCAGGTCATGATGTGAAAGTTCAGCACGGGAAGGAAAACGCTCTTGATCTTGCCTTCCTTGCGCATCGCGATGATGGTCGGGTCTGCCAGCGCGGCGCAGGTGAATTCGGTCGTCGCCTTGACCCACCGCTCACCGCGACGCCCATCGGCCGCCAATTTCTCTATCTGCGCGCGCAATTCCTCTACGCGCTGCGCTGCGGCGGAGTTGTCCTCCTGATCGATCTGGGCCCCGACCTTTGCGCCAAATTCGACGGAACACCGGTACAGCCGTGTTACTTCTTCAAGGTAGCGCAAGGAAGGGGCCATCGGCTTTGGGGAGCTGGAGGAGGGTTGCGGCTCACCCGGTTTTTCTTCCTTGAGCAGGAATTTCTTCAGATCGTCCATGCTCACCCCTTTATCGGGCGCCTTCTGGGCGGGAGCAGGTGCATTGGGCGTCTTGGCACTTTGATACACGACATTGACGCCCAGAATCATGACCGCCAGTAATGCGAGCGCCATGCATGCAAGGACCGTGACTTTGACGATCTTCAGGAACAGTTCTTCTGTCCGTTTGGTTTCTAAAGCCATTTTTCCCTCGTGCTTGTGGTTATAGATCCATGGCCGACCGGACTTTGATGGGAGCCTTCTTCGCCTCCGTATCGGCCTTCTGCCGGGCGGCCTTGTCTGCAGCAGCCTTGTCCGAGGCGGCACGTTCGGTAGCGGCCCGCTCAGCGGCGGCACGTTCGGTAGCGGCGGCACGCTCGCTGGCGGCCCGGTCAGAAGCCACCCGTTCGGCGGCCGCCTTCTCAGATTCCAGCTGCAGGTTTCTCAGTCGGAGCGCTTCCAGCTCGGCAGCACGTGCCTTGGCTGTGGCCGCAGCTGCTTCTTCTGACTGGCGTTTGGCTTCTGTCGCGCGCACCGCATCCAGTTTCTTCTCGGCGGCTTGTCGCGCGGCCCGCTCACTGTCTTTGTTCAGCATTTCAGCGGAACGTGCCGCGGTCTCCGCTGAAGGCGCAGGCTTTACCGCAGTGTCGTGGGTGGCAGGCACAGGCCTGGTCACAGCGGGTTGCTCTTTGCGTTCCACGGCGGCGCTGGCCAGCTTCAGCTGGCAGTCCCTGAGCTTCACCTTGCCGTCTTGTGACTCCATGGGTCCGGTGAGCGTCGCTTGAAAGCCGCTGTGCGAACCCCGAAGGTGGTATCTCCAGGAACGCGTCGGATCGTCTTTCCAGTGCCCGATGCCGTCTAGGCTCGCGCGCCCTGACCGCTCAATCGAGCCCGTGAACCGTTCCAGCACCTTGGCGGTGTCGCGCCTGCCCGTCATCGCACCGAGCGACACGCTGACCGTGAGCGGGATGACAAACGCTTTTGCCGAGCGGCTGGACCTCACTTGCACTTCACCGCAAGACAGTGAGCCCCGCCAGACACCCTCGGTGTCATTGATCTGGCTGTGCGCTACCCCTGTGCCCAGCATTGCGCAGCACAGTGCCCAATGGGTCAGTACCTTTTTGCCGCCGGGGCGAGTTGTTCCGGCAGGGGTGACAGATGAAAAGTTCAAATGCATGTAACCAAGTATGTCACGGTTAAATCGCAGCCTCGCGCATCTTTCATGACGTTGGCTGAATGCGCATCTGCGGTGTTCGTTCGGCGATCGCCCATGCAGGGGGTCACGCCGAGGAAGGTGACGGATCCGTCGCGGGCAGATGTTGCTGTGACGGACGCGGGCACACCACGCCCGCCGCCCCCTCCACCCACGCTGGCCGCTTGTCCATCACGCTCGCGAGCAGGCTGCCTTGTTGCCACTGCGCCAGCCACTCCTGCAGCCGCGGCCAGGGCTGGGCCTGCCACCACCGTGCGTCAATGCCGGCAAATTGCCGCACAAACGGCGCAATGGCCATGTCGGCCAGTGCCGCGTGGTCTCCAGACAGGAATGGCTGGTGGGCCAAACGCGCCTCCAGGTCCTGCAGCCACTGCACGGCCTGCATGCGGGCCTGGGTGGTGTCGGCATCCGGGTAGCGGCTTGGGTATTTGCGCCGGTCGAGTGCCTGTTTGAAAGGGCCGTCGCATTCGGCAATCAGCACCAGCATGTCGGCCAAGGTTCCGTGGCTGGGAGTGAGCCAGCCTTCGGGGTCGTGCTGGGCAAGCGCCCAGCGCATGATGGACAGGCTCTCGTCGATCACGCTTGCGTCCGCCAGCACCAGCACGGGCACGGTGGCTTTGGGCGATGCGGCCAGGAGGGCAGCGGGCTTGTGCCGCAGCACCACTTCGCGCAGAGCTACCGGCGTGCCTGCCACAGCGAGCGCGAGGCGGGCGCGGATGGCGTAGGGGCAACGGCGAAACGAATACAGCACGGGCAGGAAGGACATCGCCCATGGTAGACCGGGGGCGTGCTTTCGCTACCATGCACAGCGCAAGCCAGAAACAAGGGAGCGACGATGGAAAAGCAGTCTGCGATGAACCTCTTCGCCCGGTTGGACCAACTCAACCGCATTGGGGCGGCGCTGTCCCGTGAGCGCAATATCGAGCGCCTGCTGGAGAACATTTTGGAAGCAGCCCGGGCGCTGACCGGCGCCGACGGCGGCACGCTCTACAGCGTGACGGAAGACCACAGCGCGCTGCGCTTTGAGATCATGCGCACCGACTCGCTGGGCGTTCGCCAGGGCGGCACCACGGGCCAGAAAATCGATCTTCCCGAGTTGCCGCTGCGCCGCGCCGACGGTTCACCCAATGACGCGCTGGTGGCCGCGCACGCTGCGCTGCACGGGCGCACAGTGAACATCGTCGACGCGTATGCGCAAGAAGGTTTTGACTTTTCTGGCACGCGCGCCTTTGACCAGCGCACCGGCTACCGCTCGCAATCGTTTTTGACGGTGCCGATGACGGACCACCAGGGCGAGTTGATCGGGGTGCTGCAACTGCTCAATGCGCTCGACCCTGCGACAGGCAAGGTGGTGGCTTTTTCGAATGCCGACCAGAGCCTGACCGAATCGCTGGCCTCGCAGGCGGCGATCGCGCTGTCCAACCGGCTGCTCATCACGCAACTCGAGCGCTTGTTTGAGTCCTTCGTCAAGCTGATCAATATCGCCATCGACGAAAAATCGCCCTACACCGGGGGCCATTGCGAGCGCGTGCCCGAGCTGACCATGATGCTGGCCGAAGCGGCAGATGCCACGACCACAGGACCGCTCGCGGATTTCCACATGAGCGATCGCGACCGCTACGAGCTGAAAATGGCCGGACTGCTGCACGACTGCGGCAAGATCACGACGCCGGTGCACGTGGTGGACAAGGCCACCAAGCTGCAAACGCTCTACGACCGCATCGGACTCATCGATACCCGCTTCGAGGTGGCCAAGCGCGACGCAGAACTCGCCGCCCTGCGCGCCCAGTTGGCCTTGCGTCCTGCGGTGGACCCTGGCGCCGAGGCTGTGGCTCTGGCCGGCCTGCAGCGGGAGATGCAGGCCATTGACGACGACCGGGCCTTTTTGCGCCATTGCAACCGGGGCGTTGAGGCCATGCAGGCGGCCGATCAGCAGCGCGTTCGCAGCCTGTCCGCACAGCGCCAGTGGCGCAATGTCGACGGCGTGCAGATGGAGTTTCTGACGGCCGAGGAAATTGAAAACCTCACCATCCGCTCCGGCACGCTGACCCAGGCGGAGCGCGACACCATCAACTACCACATCGTCGCCACCATCAAAATGCTCGAAGCCTTGCCCTGGCCCCAGCACCTCAAGCGGGTGCCCGAGTACGCGGGCGGCCACCATGAGCGTATGGACGGCAAAGGCTACCCGCGCGGCCTCACGCGCGATCAGATGTCGGTGCAGGCCCGCATGATGGGCATCGCCGATATTTTTGAGGCCCTGACGGCGGCCGACCGACCCTACAAAAGCGGCATGAAGCTGTCGCAGGCGGTGTCCATCATGGAGCGCATGAAGCACGGCGGCCACATCGACGCCGATCTCTTCGACGTGTTTTTGCGAGAGGGCGTCTATCTGCGCTACGCCGAACGCTTTTTGGATGCCGAGCAGATCGACGCGGTGGATCTTGCCGGACTTGCTGCTGTAACCTGAATGCTATCCAAAGTGTAGCTGCTAGCGCTTGCTGCATAAGCGCTAGAGCCCATTTTTACCTAAAGTTTGCGGACCAGCACCTGGCTGCGCCGGTCCCAGTTGTATTTGCGCTTGCGCGCCTCGGGCAGCCACTCGGGGTCCACCGGCTTGAAGCCGCGCTTCAAGAACCAGTGCATGGTGCGCGTGGTGAGCACGAAGATGCTTTCCAAGCCCAACAACCGCGCGCGCTGCTCAATGCGGCGCAGCAGCTTTTCGCCGTCGCCCGTGCCTTGGCTTTGCGGCGAAACGGTGAGCGCCGCCATTTCGGCGGTGCGCGCTTCCGGGTAGGCGTACAGGGCGGCGCAGCCAAAAATCACGCCGTCGTGTTCGACGATGGTGTAGTTGGAGGCGTCGCGCTCGATCTCGGTGCGGTCGCGCTTGACCAGCGTGCCGTCGTTCTCGAACGGCTCGATCAGCTGCAGGATGCCGGCGACGTCGTCGGCCGTGGCCTCGCGCACTTCTTCGAGCTTTTCGTCCACGATCATGGTGCCGATGCCATCGTGCACGTAAATCTCGAGCAGCAGCGCACCGTCCACGGCAAAGGGAATGATGTGGCTGCGCTCCACGCCGCCTTGGCAGGCCTTCACGCAGTGCTGCAGATAGAACGCGGTGTCCGAGGGTTGCTGGCTTGCCGGCATGCGCGCGAGCAACTGGCGCGCCTGGGCGAGTGGCAGTTCGGTGTCGATGGGGTTGTCGTCGCCGGCGGGTTCTTCGGGGTTCTGCAAAATGCCCGGCACTTCGGAGACGAACACCAGCTTGTCGGCCTTGAGCGCCATGGCCACCGAGGTCGCCACTTCTTCCATGGAGAGGTTAAAGGCTTCGCCCGTGGGCGAGAAGCCAAAGGGCGAGAGGAGAACCAGCGCGTCCATGTCCAGCGAGCGCTGGATGCCTGCAACATCGACCTTGCGCACCAGACCCGAATGTTGGAAATCCACCCCGTCGACGATGCCGACGGGCCGCGCGGTAATGAAGTTGCCCGAAATGACCCGCACCGTAGAGCCCGCCATCGGCGTGTTCGGCAGGCCCTGGCTGAACGCGGCTTCGATTTCGTAGCGCAACTGCCCAGCAGCCTCCTGCGCACTATCGAGCGCCACCGAATCGGTGATGCGGATGCCGTGCGAGAAGCGCCCCTCATGGCCCTTGGCGGCGAGCTGCTCGTTCACTTGCGGGCGAAAGCC